>WNFI01261677.1_pt1 | contig 28939 bp, 30 predicted proteins | sample 5400471 | NCBI WGS metagenome assembly WNFI01 (sample SAMN13153348, study PRJNA577476) | soil metagenome | isolation source: 100 cm saprolite on Douglas fir-dominated hillslope | place: USA:California | collected 2013-09-17
AAGATGCCGAAGAAGTGCTGTCGCATCTCAAGCGGCGCGGTATTCCCGTGATTTTACGCGAAATCGAAAAAGGGAAGTCAAAACCGTATTCATTTTCGGGGATGCAGAAGATCGTCCAGCGAATGCGCAAGGAAATTGGCCTGCCAGTCGAGTTCACCTTTGACGCGTGCCGACACGGCGGCATGACCGAGCTCGAGGAGGCGGAGTTGACCGAGGGCCAGGGCCGTGCGCTGTCCGCTCATCGCACCAAGGAAAGCTACGCCGGCTACGCAAAGCGGACGGCGCCCCGCATGCTCTCGGCCACAAGGAAACGGCATGCGCACTGGCTGGCGAACCAAACGGCAACATCTATTCAGAATGAGGGGGGAGACCCCATTCAGAATGAAAAACCGCAAAATCAAAGAAGTGCCTGAGGCGCAGGCTTTTAAACTGGCTGGGGCGGGAGGATTCGAACCTCCGCATGGGGGAATCAAAATCCCCTGCCTTACCACTTGGCGACGCCCCAATAGCCGAAAGGGGGGCGGGACCAGGCCCGCGCGGATTCCCTCCGGCAACGAGGGTCTATAGGCAGACCCCGGGCATTTCAACCGCCTCCGGGGCTGTTCCGGCTTGCGGCTGTTTCGACCTCGGTTGAATGGTCATTCCGGTGCTTTGTGCAGTGCGTTTGAGTTCGTCATGCCCGGGACCTCGTCCCGGGCATCCACGTCTTCAGAAGCGCAGAAAGAAAAAAGACGTGGATGGCCGGGACGAGCCCGGCCATGATGGAGACCTCCGGCCGCGGCGGCGAAACGGGGGTTATCTGGTCGGAAATGCGCTGGCCCGGTTTTTGTCCACAGCAGAGTTGAGACCCGCTTGGTTTCGTGGGAAGACGGCGGGCTGCGGCCCGAACCTCAGATAGCGAGAACACGGTCATGACCTACCGCGCCCCGATCAATGACATGCTGCTGGCGCTCAATCACGGCGCGGGGCTGCAGGCTGCGGTGAAGGCCGGGCATTACGGCGATTTCGACAGCGATATCACCGCCGCGGTGCTGGGCGAAGCCGGGCGGTTTGCCTCCGACGTGCTGGCGCCGCTCAATCGCATCGGCGACCAGAACGGCATCAAGCTCGAGGCCGGCCGCGTCACCACCGCGCCGGGATGGCCGGACGCCTACCAGCGCTGGATCGCGGGGGGCTGGAACGCGGTGTCCGGCCCCGAGGCGTTCGGCGGCCAGGGCCTGCCGATGGCGATCAACGCCGCCTGCACCGAGATCTGGAGCGCCTCCAACATCGCCTTCGGACTCTGCCCGCTGCTGACGCTGAGCGCGATCGAGGCGCTCGACGCCCACGGCAGCGACGAGTTGAAACGGATCTACCTCGAAAAGCTGGTATCGGGCGCATGGACCGGCACCATGCAGCTCCACGCCTGCCCGATGCGCCGGCCGGCACCAAGGGCATTTCGCTGTTCCTGATCCCGAAATTCCTGGTCAACGCCGACGGCTCGCTGGGCGCGCGCAACGACATTTATCCCAGCGGGGTCGAACACAAGCTCGGCATGCACGCCTCCCCCACCTGCACCATGACCATGGGCGACCATGGCGGCGCAATCGGCTACCTGGTCGGCGAGGAAAATCGCGGCATGCTCTGCATGTTCACGATGATGAACCAGGCCCGGCTCGCCGTTGGCCTCGAGGGCGTCGGCATCGCCGACCGCGCCTACCAGCAGGCGCTGGCGTTCGCGCAGGAGCGCCGCCAGGGCCGCGCGATCGGCAGCAAGGATGACGTTTCGGACGCCATCATCGTGCATCCCGACGTCAAGCGCATGCTGATGCAGATGCGCGCGCTCACCGGAGCCGCCCGCACCATCTGCTACGCCACCGCGGTCGCGCTCGATGTCGCGGCGCGCGCCGCCGACGCCAAGGCGCGGGCCGCGGCGGCCGCCCGCGGCGCGCTGCTAACGCCGATCGCAAAAGCCTTCTCCACCGATATCGGCAATGAAGTCACCTCGCTCGGCGTGCAGATCCACGGCGGCATGGGCTTTATCGAGGAAACCGGCGCCGCGCAGCATTATCGCGACGCCCGCATCACCCCGATCTATGAGGGCACCAACGGCATCCAGGCGATCGACCTCGTCACGCGAAAACTCGCCGCCAATGACGGCGCATCGGTATGGGCGCTGCTCGACGAATTGTCCGATGTCGTCAAAAGGGTCGAGACCTCGAACGATCCGGCGTTCGGCACCACGGGTGCAAAACTGCGCGACGCGCTTGCGTCGCTGGAGCGCACCAGCAAATGGCTGCTGGAGCGCGTCGCATCAGTTCCGAACGATGCGCTGGCGGGAGCGACGCCCTATCTGCGCCTGTTCGGATCGACGCTGGGCGGCTGCATGCTCGCCGCCGAGGCGCTGGCTGCGCGCGATCCCGGCGAAGGGAATGGTGACCCGCAGCGCTATGTGGCGCTGGCGCGGTTTTTTGCCGAAAACATTTCGGTGCAGGCCGGCTCGCTCGAGCGCACGGTGATCGACAGCGCGGAGTCGGTCACGGGCGCGGATGCGGTGCTGCTGGGGTAGAGGATGACCCGGAGTTGTTGGGGTAGAGAATGACGCGGTGTTGTTGGGGTAGAGAATATAGCCGACGTTGCGGCATCGGAAGCGCGCCCCCTCGCCCCGCTTGCGGGGAGAGGGCTGGGGTGAGGGGGCGTCACGATAAGCTCCGGCCGTTGAAACGCCCCCTCACCCGGATTGCGCGCTATCGCGCGTAATCCGACCTCTCCCCGCAAGCGGGGCGAGGTGAACATGGCGTCGGTGCCTTTGCTATTTCTACCCGATCGGCTTCAATCCCGCCTCGATCGACGCGCGGCGCGGCTCCAGGAAGGGCGGCAGCGCCAGTTTTTCGCCGAGGGTTTCCATCGGCTCGTCGGTGGCAAAGCCAGGTCCATCGGTGGCGATCTCGAACAGGATGCCGTTGGGTTCGCGGAAATACAGGCTGCGAAAATAAAACCGGTCGACCTCGCCGCTGTTGGGTACGCGAAGCTCATTAAGCCGCTGCGCCCAGGCATGATATTGCGCGTCATCGGGGGTGCGGAAGGCAACGTGGTGGACGCCGCCGGCGCCCTGGCGGGCGATCGGCAAATCCTTCTGCTCGACGACGTGCAGTTCGGCCGCCGCGCCGCCCTCGCCCATCGCGAACACGTGAATCCGGGCGCGGGCATCCGGCGCCGCATAGTCGCGCTCCTTGCGCATGTTCATCACGAAGGTCAGCACCTGTTCGGTCCGCTTGAGGTCATGCACGTTCAGCACGATCGGGCCGAGGCCGCGGATCTGGTGCTCCGGCGGCACGACACTCTTCTCCCAGGGCGCGGCCGGACCTGTGCCGCCATCATCGACCAGCACCAGCCGCTGGCCTTCGATATCCTCGAACGGTAGCGTCAGCCGTCCATCGACTTCGGTGATCTCGCCGGTGTGGCCGCCGGCTTTGGCCAGGCGGTCCTTCCAGTAGCCAAGGCTCGTTTCGCCGGCGACCCGCAATCCGGTGCGGGAGATGCTGTTGGTTCCGCGCCGCTCGGGTGCGGCGGCAAAATCGAAGAAGGTGAGATCGGTGCCGGGATTGGCCTTTCCGTCGGCGTAAAACAGGTGGTAGGCGCTGACATCGTCCTGATTGACGGTCTTTTTCACCAGCCGCATGCCGAGGAGGCCGGTGTAAAAGCCAAGATTTTCGCGCGGTTTGGCGGAAATCGCGGTCAGATGATGGATTCCGGTCAGTTGCATCGCATTTCCTTCGCGCGTCACTGCGTCGCCGTTGAAGTCCGGCATCACCGGTTTTGGCGCCATGCCGGATGATGTAGGGTGGAATGGAAAGACTCGCCAGCGCATGATCCGTCAAAGCATGCCCTCGGACTTGATCCGAGGGTGTGAGCGGTTTGGCGATCAGACCATGCGCTCTCTTGAATGTCTGAAGGACATCGTCATGACCGGGCACCTCATTGTCACCGACGACGGCGCAACGCGCGTGATCAAGCTGCGACGGCCCGAAAAGAAGAACGCGATCACCCAGGACATGTATCGCGCCATGAGCGACGCCATCGATACCGCGCAAAACAATGCCGCGATCCGCTGCATCATCATCACCGGCGGCTCCGGCGTGTTCACGGCGGGCAACGATCTCGAAGACTTTCTGAACGACGGCACCGACAACAGCGATGCGCCGCGGCCATCGAACGCCGCGAAGTTCCTTTATTCGCTGGCGCAGAACGCCAAGCCGATCATCGCCGCGGTCGACGGGGTGGCGATCGGGATCGGCACCACCATGCTGTTTCATTGCGACTATGTGCTGGCCTCGACTACGGCGACGTTCTCGACACCCTTCATTCATCTCGGCCTGGTGCCGGAAGGCGCCTCCAGCCTGCTGATGCCGCGCGCCATGGGACACCATCGCGCCTTCGCGACACTGGTGATGGGCCGCACGGTCAGCGCCGAGGAGGCGCGGGAGGCCGGCTTCGTCAATGTGGTGGTGGCCCCCGGCCACACCGAAGCCGAGGCCCACAAGGTGGCGCGGGAGATTTGCGCGCTGCCGGCGGAAGCCGTCGCGATCTCACGCAAGCTCCTGAAACTGCCGCCGGAAGATCTCACCCGCCGGATCGACCAGGAGGGCCATCTGTTCGGCGAGCGGATGCGCTCGAGGGAGGCGGTCGACGCGTTCAAGGCCTTCTTCTCACGCAAGAAGGGGCATCTGTTCGGCGAGCGGATGCGATCAGAGGAAGCGATCGCGGCCTTCAAGCGGTTTTTCGCGCGCAAGAAGGGTTGAGGCGGCTCTTCCTTACCTCTCCCCGTTCTTTACGGGGAGAGGTAAGAAAGGCCGCAACCGCCACTGTCGCAATCCTCGCCGCCGCGCTGATGCTAGGCGCTTCAGCCTCGCGCGTCGTCGCACAGACAGCGCCATCGCCCGTCGATGTCCGAATCCTCGCGATCAATGACTTCCACGGCAATTTGCGGCCGCCGCCCGGCGGCATCGCGATGGCCGATCCGGGCGACCAGACCAAAAAGATCGCCGTCCCTGCCGGCGGCGCCGAGCATATGGCGACGCTGGTCAAGGAGCTCCGCGCGGGCAGGAAAAACACGATCTTTGTTGCTGCCGGGGACCTGATCGGCGCGAGCCCGTTCCTGTCGGCCATGTTTCACGACGAGCCGACCATCGAATCGCTGTCGATGATGGGCTTGGAGGTTGCCTCGGTCGGCAACCACGAGTTCGACGAAGGCAAGGACGAACTGCTGCGCATGCAGAACGGCGGCTGCCATCCGGTCGACAACTGCCAGGGGCCGCATCGATTTGCCGGCGCCACGTTCCACTACCTCGCCGCCAGCACCATCGATAAAAACACCGGCAAATCCGTTTTCCCGCCTTACGAGATCAGGCAGTTCGACGGCGTTCCGGTCGCGTTCATCGGCCTGACGCTGAAGGACACGCCCAACATCGTCTCCCCGGTCGGCGTCGCCAGCCTTGAATTCCGGGACGAGGCCGACACCGTCAATGCGCTGGTGCCGGAGTTGAAAGCGCGCGGCGTCGAGGCCATCGTCGTGCTGATCCACGAAGGCGGCTTCCCGGTCGGCGACTACAACGAATGCCCCGGAATATCCGGCCCGATCGTCGATATTGTCGGAAAGCTCGACAAGGCCGTCGATGTGGTGGTCAGCGGCCACACCCATCGCGCCTATACCTGCGAGATCGACGGCCGCCTCGTCACCAGCGGCGACAAATACGGGACCATCGTCACCACGATCGACCTGAAGCTCGATCCGGTCTCGCGCGATGTCATTAGCGCCAAGGCCGACAATGTCATCGTCCGCACCGGCATCTATGCGCGCGATCCAGAGCAGACCGCGCTCATCGAAGCTTACGAAAAACTATCCGGCCCGATCGCCAACCGGGTCGCAGGCTCGGTCACGCAAACGCTGTCGCGCGCTCCGAACGACGCCGGCGAGAGCGTGCTCGGCGACATCATCGCCGACGCGCAACTGGCCGCGACCCGCACCGAGCGCGACGGCGGCGCGGTGATCGCCTTCACCAATCCCGGCGGCGTCCGCGGCGACATCGCGATGAAACCGGACGGCGCGGTCAGCTACGCCGATGTATTCGCCAGCCAGCCGTTCCGCAACCAGCTGGTGACGCTGACGCTGACCGGCGCGCAGATCAAGGCGACGCTCGAACAGCAATGGCTCGATCCGAAACGGCCGCGGGTCCTGCACGCATCAAAAGGTTTCAGCTATGCCTGGGACAACGCCGCACCGTTTGGCAGCCGCATCCTGCCCGAGCGGATGATGCTGAATGGACAACCCATCGATCCGGCGAAGCCGTACCGGGTGACGGTGAATGATTATCTGGCCGTCGGTGGCGACGGTTTCACGGCGTTGAAGGACGGCACCGCGGCGCAATTCGGAAGCTACGACGTCGACGCGCTCTACGCTTATTTCAAGGCCAACAGCCCGATATCGCCGGTTGCGGCCGATCGGATCGTGCGGGTGAATTAGCACAAAGCCGTCATCGCCCGGCTCGACCATGTCCCCGGGCTGAACACTCGACCGGGCGACCCAGTATTCCAGAGCGCCGCTGATGAATCGTGAAGCTCTGGAATACTGGATAACCCGCTTTCCGCGGGTGATGACGATCTATGGTGGAGCAGCGACACACGTAGACCACCCAACTCTCGTCATTCCCCGATGCGCAATTGCGCATCGTGGATGCGCCTCTTGGCGCAGGCCCGGAATCCATACTCCCGGTGGGGGTTATGGATTCCCCGATGCGCAATTGCGCATCGTGGCTCGCGCAAGAGCGCGCCCCGGAATGACGGATTCATTGTTCATGCGCGATCAGGTTCATGCGCATCCACTCCCTCCCATTAACATCATGTTATGCCTTGCGGATCGTTTGATTATTGTGTTCAGAGCGGGCATCGGTATGTCTATCGATGAGGCGCAAGCCCAAAGCGACGAACAATAATCCGGGGGAGGACTGATGGACGTTCAAACAGCGGCGGTTTCGGTAGGCGGCATCAACGTGTCGCAGATGATCGACGATGCGCGCCTCAGTCGTTTCCAACTGACCGTCTTTGCACTTTGCGCGCTTACCATCATGATCGATGGTTTTGACGTCCAATCGATCTCTTATGTCGCCCCTGTCCTGACTGACGCATTCCAGGTCAATCGCGCCATGCTGGGCCCGATTTTTTCGGCGGGACTGGTGGGCACGGTCCTCGGTGCGCTTCTCATTGCGCCGCCGGCTGATCGGATCGGCCGGAAGGTCGCCCTCATCCTGTGCGTGGCATTGTTCGGGCTGAGTTCGCTGGCAACCGCGGGCGTGACGAGCCTTGAGCAGCTCATGGTCATCCGCCTGATCGGCGGGCTCGGCCTTGGCGTCGCAACGCCCGTCGCCGTGGCGCTCTGCGCGGAGTACAGCCCAAAGAGAAGCCGGGCGACGATCATCATGATCGTCTATTGCGGATATGCCGTCGGCGCCGCCGGCGGCGGGCTGATCAGCGCCTACCTCATCAAGGCGTTCGGCTGGCAATCGGTTTTTGTGCTCGGCGCAGTGTTGCCTTTGCTTCTGCTCGTCGCGATCTGGCAATACCTGCCGGAATCGATCAGCTATCTGGCATACCGGGGGCGCAGGTCCGACCTCATCGCGGATTATGCCAGGCGGATCGAGCCTATGACGATCATCGATCCGCATGGCATGGTCGCCATCGAAGATTCGCCGCGCGGGTTTCCTGTCATGCAGTTTGTTCGTCGACGGCAGGCTGGCGAGGACGCTCTGGCTTTGGCTGATGTTCATCACCAATATTCTTTCGCTCTACTTCATGGTGTCGTGGTTTCCCACACTGGCTGATGGCGGGGGCGTCCGTTCCCTATCTCATGACCGTCGCATTCATTGCCGGATTCTTCGTGATCGGCACCCAGACCGGCGCCAATGGAATCAGCGCCCTGGTCTACCCGCCGAGCGTCCGCTCGACCGGGGTGGGCTGGGCGCTGGGCATCGGTCGGCTCGGAGCAATCGCAGGTCCATTTCTGGGAGGCGTTCTCATTTCGATGCATTGGTCCGGACGCGACTTGTTTGTCGCGGCGGCGCTTCCTGCAGCGGTTGCTTCGATAAGCGCGCTGGTGATTTCCAGGCTGGTTCGCGTGCCCACAGCCGCCCCTGCGCAGACTCCATGATCGAGGGAGCCCGTCGATGACAACGCTACACGTGGATGTGCTGGTTTGCGGCGGCGGAATGGCGGGCACGGTCGCCGCCATCGCCGCAGGAAGAGCCGGCGCCAAGACACTGCTCATCGAGCGCTGGGGATTTCTCGGCGGCTCCGCCACGGCGGCAGCCGTGGGACAATTCGTGGGCTGGGAAACCGAAGCCGGCCGCCGCGTCATCGGTGGAATCGCAGAAGAGATCGTACAAAACCTTGTCGCGCGCGGCGCTTCCGACGGACACACGCATTTCACCATGTCGACCGGACATCGAATGGACCAGGTGTCCTATGATCCGGAGATGCTCAAGGTTGTCCTGGACGAGCTGGTCGTGAACGCCCCCGCAGAGGTATTGTTCAACGCCGTGGTAATGTCGGTGAACCATCGCGCCCGGTCGATCCTGGAAGTCGTCATGCTGACGAAAGCCGGACCAATATCGGTGCGGCCGAAGGTGGTCATCGATGCCTCAGGCGATCTTGACGTTCTTGCGCGCCTGGGAGCGGAGTTCCTCCCGCTCGAAAAAGGCGAGACCTTGCAGCCCGCGACGATGATGTTTCGTTTCGGACCGATCGACTATGAAACGTTCAACGCCATTTCCACCGCTGAAATGCAGGAACTGGCCAAAAGAGGAGTGAGCGAAGGCGCACTTGCCCGCGCCGCATTGCATCAAAGCCGAATAACGGGATCTCGGGACGGATGGTTCAATATCAGCCGCGTCAATGTCGATGCGACTGATCCGTTCGATTTGAGCCTGGCGGAGATGGAGGGGCGGCGACAGGCGTTTTCAGCAGCGGGCTTCTTGAAGAAGAATGTCCCTGGATGCGCGGAAGGAGGATTGATCTCGCTGGCGACGCAACTGGGAATTCGAGAGACCCGCCGCGTCCGCGGCCGCTACGTTCTTACCGCCGATGACCTTCGCAGCGCCCGACATTTTTCAGATACCATTGCAACGGGGGCTTACCCGATCGACATCCATCCCGCGACCGGAGCCGGACTGGGCTTCGAGACGCTGGGAAACGATCACAGCTATGAGATCCCTTATCGCGCCATCGTGCCCGCCGATTTCGATAACATTCTGGTGGCGGGTCGCGGCATCTCAGCGACCCACGAAGCTCATGCGTCGACGCGGGTTATGCCAAATTCAATGGCGATCGGCTAGGCTGCAGGCGTTGCGGCGACTCTGATTGCAAACGGAAACATCGGGGCGCACGATTTGGCTGCAGAAAAGCTTAGAATTCGCCTCCTGGAGCAGAATGCATTGCTCTGAGGCGCCTTTGTCTCGGGCCGGCTTTCCCCCGGCCCTTTCGGAATACGCCGCAAACAACTAGATTATGGAACCGTCGCCACAGCGCGTTCGACGCGCGGAGCCATTGCATGACCACGCTTCTGCTCAGCCACCCCGCATCCCTCGATCATGAAACGCCTCCGGGTCACCCCGAGCGCGCCGACCGGCTGCGCGTGGTCGCCCAGCTGCTCGGCGAGGACCGTTTCAGCAAGCTCAAGCGCGGCGAAGCGCCGGAAGGCAGCCTGGAGGTCGTCGCGCTCTGCCACGACAACCATTACATCGACGAACTGCGGCACATCGCGCCGTCAAGCGGCCTCGTCTATCTCGACGGCGACACCTCGATGTCGCCGGGAACATGGCAAGCGGTGATGCGCGGCGTCGGCGGCGCGGTGGCGGCTACCGACGCGGTGATGTCAGGCAGCGCCGCCAACGCCTTCGTCGCGACGCGGCCCCCCGGTCATCACGCCGAAACCAGCAAGCCGATGGGTTTCTGCTTTTTCGACAACGCCGCGATTGCGGCCCGCCACGCCCAGCGCAAATACGGCATCGCCCGCGTCGCGGTGGTCGACTTCGACGTGCATCATGGCAACGGCACCCAGGATATATTCTGGGCCGATCCCACGGTGATGTATTGCTCGACCCACCAGATGCCGCTGTTTCCCGGCACCGGCGCCAGCGGCGAGCGCGGCGAGCACGACACCATCGTCAACGCACCACTGGCACCGGAGGACGGCGGCGTGAAATTCCGCGCCGCCTTCGACAATGTCATCCTGCCGCAATTGCAGAAATTCGCGCCGGAGCTGATCGTCATCTCCGCCGGCTTCGATGCGCATTATCGCGATCCGCTGGCATCGCTGAATCTCAAGGCGGAGGATTTCGACTGGGTCACGCGCAAACTGATGGATGTCGCCGACAAAAGCGCCGGCGGCCGGATTGTCTCGGTGCTCGAGGGCGGATATGACTTGCAAGGCCTGAAGGAGTCGGTGGCCGCTCACGTCACCGCGTTGATGGCCGCCTGAATTCCCCGTGAAGCGCCTCGAAGACGGCAAGGTGCCGCTGGAGGAATCCGTGGCCATTTACGAACGCGGCGAGGCCCTGAAGCGGCGGTGCGAAGAGCTGCTGCGCCAGGCCGAAGCGCGGGTGGACAAGATCACCACCGACGCCAATGGGCAGGTCACCGGCACCGAGCCGCTTGACGTTCAGTGACGGCGCGCGGGCTATCGCATCGATTGCCGCATCTCTTTCTCGCCCTCCCCTTCATGGCAGGGCTATCGCATATGAATCGAGCGCCTTCCTTCTCCCTCCCTCTTGCGGGGGAGGGTCGGGGTGGGGGTTAACTCCTGGTCATTGCGCCTGCGACCCCCACCCCCGACCGAGAGCGAGCTTCGCTGGTCTCGAGCCCGAAAGGGGGGAGTGCGCTCGTCACCATTCAAATCACGAATGCCACAAGAGGCGCAGTCCCCGGCAGCGGCTAAACGACCGTCCAAATAGTCCTTGGCGCCTTGCACGGCCTGATATAGTCCGCTGTCAGTCCGGGGAGAATTTGTGCGCGTTCAACACCGCCATATCATTTATGTGCAGGGATACGATCCGCGCGGCCTCGCGCAGTATTACCGCATGTTTCGGACCGAACTGCGGAAGTTTGCCAAGCTTTATCAGCTCATAGCGACGATCAGCCGGCCGCAAAGCGCGCCGGACGGGGAGACCGCATCCTGGACCATCGAAACCAGGGGCAAGGACTGGCAGACCCGCACCGCCTACGATTTCCTGCGCTGGGAAGACCTGATCCAGCGCGATCTGGCGTGGCCGATCTGGCGCACGGTCGGCGTCGCCATGGCGATCTACTGGCGCCTGGTATTTTCGGGAACCATCGCCCGATTCTGGAAGGCGCACTGGCGGTTTGCGACCTTCATCAGCTATCCGCACTTCCTACTGTTCAACGAGGCCATCTGGTCGCTCGGCGTCGCATTTGCGTTGGGGGCGGGTCTGGCGGCGCTGGGGATTCCCGGCTTCCTCAGCATTGCGGTTGCGGTCGCGGTGTTTGTCGCAGTGCTCGGCACGATGCTGAAATACACCGAAAACCTGACCTACCTTCTCTATCTGCTGTCCGACACCATCTTCACCTGGCAATTTTCCCATCGCCAGCGGCCTGAATGGGACCGGCGCATCGACCGTTTCGCCCGGCATCTCGTCAATGTCGCGAACTCCAGCGATGCCGAGGAGATCGTGGTCGTCGGCCACAGCTCGGGGTCCTTCCTCGGCGCCGATATTCTGGCGCGCGCGCTTGAGCTCGACCCCGGTCTCGGCCGCCACGGGCCGCGGATCGTGCTGCTGACGATCGGCGGCAACCTGCCGATTGTCGGGTTCCATGCCGCTGCAAAGCATTTCCGCGACCATCTGCGCCGGCTTGCGATCGAGCCGTCGATCGACTGGATCGACTGCCAGTCGCGCAAGGATGTGATGAACTTCCATCCGTTCGACCCGATCGCCGGCCACGGCATCGATGTCGGCACGCGAAGGCGCAACCCTACTATCGTGCCGGTCCGGTTCCGGGACATCATCAAGCCGGAAAATTATAACCGCTTCCGCTGGAAGTTCTTTCGCGTCCATTTCCAGTTCGTGATGGCCAACGAACGCCCTCACGCCTACGATTTTTTCATGATCGTATGCGGCCCGGTTCCGCTGCGGGAACGCATGGCAGATCCCGCCGCCGCGCTGGCGCTGGCCACCGGGGACGCCGCCGCACGCGACAGCGCCTGGCAACGGCTCGAAGCCGGGCCGGTCAGCGGCCGAATGACCCCTGATCCCGACAAAATGGAACCTTCGGCCCGCCTTAGCGGCTAATATGCTGTATGCGGAACCCCACCCCCGCCGAAGCGATAGGCTCCGCGGTTGGCTTTGGGCGCCGCTTTAGTGTAAAGGGTCTGTGACTATGCGCTCACAATTGCACAGTTCCGCCGACCGTTAACGTTGATAAGCGCTTCATACAGCTGGCAAAACCGTTCGGAAGGACGGGGCTGAAAAGGGTGATATAGATCACAGTGACCGACCGGAGCCCATTTTAAAGCTTCGAAACAGGCTTCCCAGTTCAAACAGGCTTCCCAGTTCAGGAGACCCCTCTCGTCCGGATCTTGTCTGCGCTGAAACGCCAGCCTTCTCCGCCGCCAGGCAGCAACCTCCCGACATGTAAATTGGATACCGCCGTGACCGATTTTAGTAAAACGCCGCTGCTCGATACCATCCGGACTCCGCAGGATTTGCGCCGGCTCAAGGTCGAACAGATCAGACAAGTCGCCGACGAACTGCGTCAGGAAACCATCGATGCGGTCTCGGTGACCGGCGGGCATTTCGGTGCCGGCCTCGGCGTCGTCGAGTTGACGACGGCCTTGCATTACGTGTTCGACACGCCGCGCGACCGCCTGATCTGGGACGTCGGCCATCAGGCCTACCCGCACAAGATCCTCACCGGCCGCCGCGATCGCATCCGTACCCTGCGAACCGGCGGCGGGCTGTCCGGCTTCACCAAGCGCACCGAGAGCGACTACGATCCGTTCGGCGCCGCCCATTCGTCGACTTCGATCTCCGCGGCGCTGGGCATGGCAGTGGCGCGCGATCTCAGCGGCGGCAAGAATAATGTCATCGCCGTGATCGGCGACGGCGCGATGTCGGCGGGCATGGCCTATGAGGCCATGAACAACGCCGGGGCGATGAATTCCCGGCTGATCGTCATTCTCAACGACAACGACATGTCGATTGCGCCGCCGGTCGGCGCGATGTCGGCCTATCTGTCGCGACTGTATTCGGGTAAGACCTACCGCTCGCTGCGCGAGGCCGGCAAGCAGCTCGGCAAGCATCTGCCCAAGCTGATCGCGGACCGCGCCGGCCGCGCCGAGGAATATTCGCGCGGCTTCATGGTCGGCGGCGGCACGCTGTTCGAGGAACTCGGCTTCTATTACGTCGGCCCGATCGACGGCCACAATCTCGACCATCTGCTGCCGGTACTGAAGAACGTGCGCGATGCCGAAACCGGCCCGATCCTGGTCCACGTGGTGACGCAAAAGGGCAAGGGCTACGGCCCGGCCGAGGCCTCCGCCGACAAGTATCACGCCGTGGTCAAGTTCGACGTGGCGACCGGCGCCCAGGCCAAGGCGAAGCCGAATGCGCCGTCCTATCAGAACGTGTTCGGCAGCAGCCTGGTCAAGGAAGCCGAGAAGGACGACAAGATCATCGGCATCACCGCGGCCATGCCGTCCGGGACCGGGATCGACATTTTCGCGAAAGCCTTCCCCAAGCGCACCTTCGACGTCGGCATTGCCGAACAGCACGCGGTGACCTTCGCCGCGGGCCTCGCCACCGAGGGCTTCAAGCCGTTCTGCGCGATCTATTCGACCTTCCTGCAGCGCGGCTACGACCAGATCGTCCACGACGTGGCGATCCAGGGCCTGCCGGTGCGCTTCGCCATCGATCGCGCCGGCCTGGTCGGCGCCGACGGCGCCACCCATGCCGGATCGTTCGACAACGCCTATCTGGGCTGCCTGCCCGGCTTCGTCATCATGGCGGCGTCGGACGAGGCCGAACTGGTGCACATGGTTGCGACCCAGGTCGCGATCAACGACCGCCCCAGCGCGCTGCGCTATCCGCGCGGCGAGGGCCGCGGCGTGGAGATGCCCGAGGTCGGCATTCCGCTGGAGATCGGCAAGGGCCGCATCGGCCGCGAAGGCAGCAAGGTCGCGCTGTTGTCATTCGGCACCAGGCTCGGCGAATGCGAAAAGGCCGCCGACGAACTCGCCGCGCACGGCCTCTCCACCACCATCGCCGACGCCCGCTTCATGAAGCCGCTCGATCTCGACATGATCCTGAAGCTCGCCCGCGAGCACGAGATCCTGCTCACCATCGAAGAAGGCTCGATCGGCGGCTTCGGTTCGCACGTCATGCAGACCCTGGCCGAGCATGGCATGCTCGACGGCGGCCTGCGGATGCGCTCGATGGTGCTGCCGGATGAATTCCTTGATCACGACTCGCCGACGGCGATGTATGCCCGCGCCGGGCTCGACGCCAAGGCCATCGTTACCAAGGTGTTCGAAGCCCTCGGCAAGGACTTCAAGAGCGAGACGGTGAAGCTGGCCTGAGATCCAACCCTGTGTCATTCCGGGGCGCGAGTTCGGCGACAAAATTGACGGCTTCGTCAATTTTGCGCCAAACAAGCGAGCCCGGAATCCATAGCTACCACAGGGAGTATGGATTGCCGGCCTGCGCCAAGAGGCGCATCCACAATGCGCAAGGGCGCATCGGGGAATGACAAAAGTCTATCTGGCGGGTCCCGACGTGTTCCTGCCCGACGCCATCGACGTCGGGCGGCGCAAGGTCGAGCTGTGCACCCGCCACGGGCTGATCGGGCTGTATCCGCTGGACAACACGATCGACCTGGCGGCCAAGGACGCCTCGCGGCAAATCTTCCACGGCAACGAGACCATGATGAACCAGGCGGACGTGATTATCGCCAATCTCACGCCGTTTCGCGGTCCCGGCGCCGATGCCGGCACGGTCTACGAACTCGGTTATATGGCCGGGTGTGGCAGGTTCTGCCTTGGTTACTCCAACGATCCTTCGCCCTATGCCGGGCGCGTCGCGAAATTCACCGAGGTGAATTGCAGCGATGGTCGGCTGATCGACGCGCAGGGACACACGATCGAGGATTTCGGCCTGACCGACAATCTGATGATGGTTCATGCGCTCGACCTGCATGGCTGTGCGCTGGTCACACCGCGGCAGGCGCCCGCGGACATCTGGCGCGATCTGACATCGTTTGAGGCCTGCGTGCGGCTGGCGGCAGCGCACTTCGCGGCGTCAAACGCCCGTGCGTCGAGTTGAACTTGGCCAGGCCAACCAGCACAAAAACCTCCCTCCGCAAACGCGCGGACCTGCTGCTGGTCGAGCGCGGCCTGTTCGAAAGCCGGGCACGGGCCCAGGCCGCGATCGAGGCCGGTCTGGTCACCGCCAACGACAAGAAGGTCACCAAGCCGTCGGAGGCCGTGCCGGTGGACGCAACATTGCAAGCGCAACCGGCGCATCCCTTCGTGTCGCGCGGCGGCGTCAAACTGTCGGGCGCGCTGGAGCGCTACCCGATCGAGATCGAGAACCACATCTGCCTCGACGTCGGCGCATCCACCGGCGGCTTCACCGAGGTGCTGCTCGCCAACGGCGCCAGCCTGGTGTTTGCCGTCGATGTCGGGCGCGGCCAGTTGCATCCATCCCTGCATGGCCATTCGAAAATCGTCTCGCTGGAGGAGACCGATATTCGAACCTATGAGGGCAAGCGGCTGCCGGCGCGGCCGGACGTCGTCGTAATCGATGTCAGTTTCATTTCGCTCAAGGCGGTGCTGCCGGTGGCGCTGTCGCTGGCGGCGGCGCCGATGCACCTGCTGGCGCTGATCAAGCCGCAATTCGAGGCGCCGCGGCAGCATTCCAAGCGCGGCATCATCCGCGACGCCGCCGTGCATCAGGCGGTGTGCGACGACATCAGCGCTTTCGCGGGGTCGCTCGGCTGCGAGGATATCGAAGTGTTTCCCTCCTGCATCACCGGCGGGGACGGCAACATCGAGTTCTTCATCGGCGCCCGCCGTGGTTGAACGCCTCACCATCGATCGCGTCGGCCACCACGGCGACGGCGTCGCCCTCGCGGATGGGCAGCCGGTCTATGTGCCGTACACCCTAGGGGGCGAAACCGTCGAAACCACGCCGATGCCGGGCCATCCCGACCGCCGGCGACTGCTGCACATCGAGCGCGCCAGCGCCGAGCGGATCGCGGCATTTTGTCCGCATTTCGGCGTCTGCGGCGGCTGCGCCATCCAGCACTGGCAAGTCGAGCGTTATCAGGCGTGGAAGCGCGATCTGGTCATCGAGACGCTGGCGCAGGCAAAAATCGCCTGCGATGTCGATCCGCTGGTCGACGCGCATGGCACCGGCCGCCGCCGCATCGTCGTCCATGCCCGCAAAGGCACCCACGATGTGCTCAAGGTCGGATTTGCCGCGGCGGGCTCGCATGAGATCGTTGCCATCGACCGCTGCCCGATACTCGACCCGGCGCTCAACGGCGCACTCGATGCGGCGTGGGCGCTGACCGAGGCGTTGAAGCCCGTTAGCAAACCGCTCGATATCCAGATCACCGCGGCGAATAACGGCCTCGACGTCGATGTCAGAGGCTCAGGGCCGCTTCCGACAGCGCTGATCGCAACGCTGTCACGCCTGGCCGAGCAGCACGCCCTGGCTCGACTGACGCGTCATGGCGAATTGGTGCTGATGCGCACCCCGCCGGTGATTGGCATCGGCGCGGCGCAGCTCATGCTGCCGCCGGGCGCATTCCTGCAGGCGACGCTCGCCGGCGAGGAAGCGCTGGCAGCGCTGGTGATCAGGCATTGCAAGGGCGCGAAACATATTGCCGATCTGTTTTGCGGGGTCGGACCTTTCGCACTCAGGCTCGCCGCGAAGGCGCGGATCGCAGCGTTCGACAGCGATGCCGATGCGGTGACGGCGCTGCAGAAAGCGGCGATGGCGACCTCCGGCCTGAAGCCGATCAAGGCCGAGGCCCGCGACCTGTTCCGGCGCCCGCTGATGCCGCAGGAACTGCGCAACTACGACGCGGTGGTGTTCGATCCGCCGCGGCAGGGCGCGCAGGCGCAAACCCGTCAACTCGCGGCCAGCAGGATTCCGGTCGTGGTGGCAGTGTCATGCAATGTCGCGACCTTTGCACGCGACGCGCGCATCCTGATCGACGGCGGCTACCGGATCGAGGGCGTCACGCCGGTGGACCAGTTCCGCCACACGCCGCACGTCGAACTGGTGGCGAGATTCTGGCGGTGAGCCCCAGCGTGAGCGCAATCGCGCTCATCGCACACGGCGCCGACTGTCGTTTCGGCGCTGGGTTAGACGCCGTTCTTAATCTTTGACGGCAGGGTTATGGATCCCTGCGTTCGCAAGGACGATTCGTGGAGAAGTTGTGCGGGTTGCAATCTGAACGGCGCCGCGCTCGCAAAAAACTCTCATCGCCCCCATCGATCCTGCCAGATCTTCTCGCCGATCAGGCAGGACACCCGCGGCTCTTTCTGCGCCGCAGGGACCAACCGGCGCTCCGGCGTCAGGCCCGCGACCTCAAGCACCAGCTTGGTCCGGATCGCTTCCTTGAATTTCTCGCGGTCCTTGATCGTGACCACGAACGAGCCGGGACCACCGATCACGCAGTCCTCGTAATAAAGATCGAGATTCTCGATATCCATCGTTGAAAACGACGGCTCCTTCACCATGATCGGCAGGCCGTTGATGACGATGCCCTTCTCCAGCGCGGTATCGCGCGCGAGCGTGACCGGCGAGCCGTTGTTGTTCGGCCCGTCGCCGGAAATATCGATGACGCGTCGCAACCCATGATGCGTATTCTCGTCGAACAGCGGAATCGCGAAATTGATCGCGCCGGAAATCGAGGTGCGCGAGGCGCGGCGGACCGGGGTTTTCATGATTTCGGCGGCTACGGCATCCGCCGTTTCGGGGCCATCGATCACCCGCCAGGAAATGATGATCTTCTGGTCGCTCGATGCCGCCCATTCGAAATAGGTGATCGCAATCTTGCCGTTCGGACCGGTCTTCAGCGCCTGCAGAAAATCCTTCGAGACCAGGGCCTGCGCGTAGCCTTCGCGCTGGACAGCAAGCTCATCCATATCCATCGAATACGAGACATCGACGGCCAGAACCAGTTCAATGTCGACAGACGGCTTATTTTCCATGGCGTCGGCGCGTAGGAAATTCGGGTTCGGCGCGGCGATGCCAGCGACGTCACCCCCGGCCATCGCGCCCGCGATAAGCACAGCCCCGATCGAGACACACCAGCGCATAGCGGCCCTCCCGTCGAATGAGGAGATAATGTTGACATGCAAAATGCGACACGAAAAGGACGAACCACCTTTTCGCATACACCTCTCCGTGTCCAACCCATGACTAACGCCGCGGCGGGAGATGCGCGATTTTTCCAAGATTTCACCGACTGTGTTCAAAATTGGATGGCGAATTGCGGCCCTGAAAGCGAGTTGCATTCGACTGGAACTCGCTCCTCATTCAGGCGCTTGCCGCACTTCTCCCTCCGTCCGGTCTTGGCTCGGCAAAGGGGTTTAAAAGAAACCCCAGGAACGAAATGATGCTCGCCAAACTTTCGATTGGCGCCCAAGATGGCGGGATGTGAACGAATTTTGGCTTTCGGACGACCAACTCATTAGAGCCGTTCACGGCCGGAGTTTCGCCGTCTGCGCATGATCGCTGCAGGGACGCTGTTGGGCCACTGGCTGATCGAACGCCGCGCCCCCTGTTGAACCGCTCGAAGCATGTTATATTTGCGGCTTGCTGCCTGCGGAACCTGCCCAGGGTCCACGATATAGTCGCCCGCATGATCGATACCGTCGCCAAACCCCGCACCAAAGTAAAGCCAAAGACCGAACGGCCGAAACTGCACAAGGTCATCCTGGTCAACGACGACTACACGCCCCGCGAATTTGTCGTCACCGTTCTGAAGGCCGAATTTCGCATGACCGAGGACCAGGCCCACAAGGTGATGATCACCGCGCACCGGCTGGGGGTTTGCGTTGTCGCCGTCTTTACCAAAGACGTCGCCGAGACCAAGGCGACCCGCGCCACCGACGCCGGCCGCGCCAAGGGCTATCCGCTGCTGTTCACCACCGAACCGGAGGAATAGAACCTTGCGTTGAGGAGCGCGCTCTCCCGGCAGCGCATTTGCGCTGTCCGGTCGCGCGTCTCGAAGGATGCCGCGAGACCATGCGTTGCGTCGATCCTTCGAGACGCTTGCTTCGCAAGCTTCTCAGGATGAGGTCAGTATTTCTTGGCAGGCTCTGAGGAGCGCGCCCTCCCGGCAGCGCACTTGCACTGTGCGGTCGCGCGTCTCGAAGGATGAGGTCGGAAAAATATTCACAAACTCTCAACCGAGGACCGATGTCAGCCCCCGGTGGTTTCGTCCAGCAAGCCATAGACCCGCTCAGCCTTTGAAAAGCCTGCGATCGGAAACTCGCCAAGATCGGCCCAGCCGCCAGCGCATATCCCGGCGAATCCCGCCGAAGCCACGATCGTGCGATTGAGCCGGCCGGCGATTTTTTCCAGCCGCGCTGCAAGATTGACGGCGGGACCGATGCAGGTGAAGTCGAGCCGGTTGCCGCCGCCGATATTGCCGTACAGAATTCTTCCGACGTGCAACGCGACTCCGAAGCGGAAGCGCTCGATAGCTTCTCCTATCGGGTAATGCATCGCATCGACGCTGGCGCGGGATTCGCGCGCGGCTTCCAACACGCGGCCGCAAACCTGGGCAATATTGCCGTCCTGTTCCGCAATCGGAAAGACCGCGAGCAGCCCGTCGCCCATGAACTTCAGGACTTCGCCGCCATGGGTCCTGATCGCGGACACCTGGCAGTCAAAGTAGCGATTGAGAATATCCACCACGGTTTCGGGCGGCAGCCGGTCCGATAGCGCGGTAAAACCGCGCAGATCCGACAGCCATATCGCGGCATGCATCGTGTCGGTGTGGCCGCGCCTGATCTGCCCGCCGAGAATCCGCTCGCCGGCGCGGTTGCCGACGTAGGTGTCGAGCAGGATCGAGGCGGTGCGGCGCAAGCCGATGATTTCGACGATCCGCGCCACCGGCGGCACCACCGTCTTCAGCGCGGCCAACTCATCGTCGCTGAAGCCGCCCGGCTGCTTCGTGGTCCAGCTTGCCGCATGAATCGACCCGTCGATGAACAGAAGCGGCACGGCAATATAATCGGTCACGCCTTCGGCGCGCATATCATCAAAAAACGGGAAGACGTTGCTCTGTGGATCGTCGAGACGGCATCTGACCTCCCGCCCTTCGCGAAATACGATCGCCAGCGGGCTGCTTCGAAATTCCGGCGCATCCTGGATGTCAAAATCCGCACTGCCGACGAGGACTTCAGCTCCCGGCCGCCAGATGAAATTGCGGCCGAAAATATCGGGATGCAAGGTCCGAACGAAGACGCCGACGCGCCAAAGCGGCAAACCCGCACGGACCAGGCGCTCGCACGTTTCCGCCATGAACGCGGTTGGGCCGGACACAGACCTGGCGCCGTCGATGAGCCAGTCTGTCACTTTCTTGAGTTCAACGGCCAACATGACAAACTGCCTTGCGATGTGAACTGCGCGTTTGCTGCGGCCGCAATGAGAGAAAACCCTACCCCATTTGGCCGCGATGCCGCAGGAAATGATCGGCCAACACGCAGGCCACCATGGCTTCGCCGACCGGCACCGCGCGGATGCCGACGCAGGGGTCGTGACGGCCCTTGGTCATGATGTCGGTATCGGCGCCGCTGCGATCCACTGTGCGCCGTGGCGACAGGATCGACGACGTCGGCTTCACCGCGAACCGCGTCACCACCGGCTGGCCGGTGGAGATGCCGCCCAAAATACCGCCGGCATGATTGGACAGGAATGTCGGGCCGTGATTGCCCATTCGCATTTCGTCGGCGTTTTCCTCGCCTGACAGTTCCGCGGCGCCAAAGCCGGCGCCGATCTCGACGCCCTTCACCGCATTGATGCTCATCAGCGCCGCGGCGAGATCGCCATCGAGCTTGGCATAGATCGGCGCGCCCAGCCCCGCCGGTACGCCTTCCGCGATCACCTCGATCACCGCGCCGATCGAGGAACCGCGCTTGCGGATATCGTCGAGATAGGTTTCGAAGAACGCCGCCATATCCTTGTCGGGGCAGAAGAACGGATTGCGGCCGATCTCGGCCCAGTCCCATTTATCGCGATTGATCCTGTGCGGCCCCATCTGTACCAGTGCAGCGCGCACGGTCATGCCAGGCACGATCTTGCGGGCGATGGCGCCCGCTGCCACCCGGGTCGCGGTTTCGCGCGCCGATGAGCGGCCGCCGCCGCGATAGTCACGCAGGCCGTATTTCGCCTCATAGGTGAAGTCGGCATGGCCCGGCCGAAACTTGTCCTTGATCTCGGAATAATCCTTCGAGCGCTGGTCGGTGTTCTCGATCAGCAATGCGATCGGGGTGCCCGTCGTCACCTGCTCGCCGGTGTCGGGATGCGCCATGACACCGGACAGGATTTTGACCGCGTCGGCTTCCTGGCGCTGGGTGGTGAAGCGCGACTGCCCGGGACGACGGCGGTCGAGATCGTGCTGGATTTCCTCGACGGTCAGCGCCAGGCGCGGCGGACAGCCGTCGACCACGCAGCCAATTGCGACCCCATGGCTTTCGCCGAAGGTCGTAACCCGAAACATGTGGCCGAAGGTATTGAAGGACATTGCGCGCCTGATCGTTATGGTGACAATTCGCGTTAAGGCCAATTGTCAACATTGGGACGTGTGGTAACGCGCTCCGAAAGAAGGGTCAAATGACCTCTCGTTCGTCATGGCCGGGATTGTCCCGGCCATCCAGGTCTTCTGTTGAATTAACTATGGAAAAGGACGTGGATGCCCGGCGACATGGCCGGGCATGACGAACGATAGGCCCCGTTGCCATCCCCTCAACGATACTTCGTCAGTCCGCCGTCCCTGAACACATAGACCGCGCCCTGCTCGATGGCCAGATCGAGGGCGCTGGACGGCGTCTCGATGCCGAGCACCACCATCAGCGCCCGGGCGGTGCCGCCTCGCGGGTCGCGTAATGTTCGGGATGCGAGACCTGCATCTCCTGCAGCGTCGAGCCCTCCCAATGGCCGTAGCCGATTTCCCGCAGGCGGTCGTCCAGCGCGTAGCTGTCCGGCGGCAGTTCCAACGCACCGCGCACCAGTTCCATGGTGTGACGCGCGCGTCCGAGCGGACTGGCGACGAATGCGAGGCTTGAGGCCGCGCGGCCGTCGCGCGCAAACAGGTTATCGAGAACGCCGCCGGCATGCGCCGCCTGCATCAGCCCGCGATCGTTGAGCGGAATGTCCTGCGCACCCTGGAAGCGGCCCGCCGCGTTCCACGCGGTCTCGCCGTGACGAATGTAATAGATGGTCGGCTGCGGCATCGGAGCGGCGATCAGTCTTTCGCCAGCGTGATGTCAGGCGCCTCCGGCCGCTTCATGCCGACGACGTGGTAACCGGAATCGACGTGATGCACCTCGCCGGTGACGCCGCGCGACATGTCCGACAGCAGATACAGCGCGCTGTCCCCGACTTCCTCGATGGTCACCGTACGCCGCATCGGTGAATTGTATTCGTTCCATTTGAGAATGTAGCGGAAGTCGCCGATGCCTGACGCCGCCAGCGTCTTGATCGGCCCCGCCGAGATCGCGTTGACGCGGATGTTCTTCTCGCCGAGATCGGCGGCGAGATAGCGCACGCTGGCTTCGAGTGCCGCCTTGGCGACGCCCATCACGTTGTAATGCGGCATCCACTTTTCTGCGCCGTAATAGGTCAGGGTGATGATCGAGCCGCCATCGGTCATCAGCTTCTCGGCACGCTGCGTGATTGCGGTCAGCGAATAGCAGCTGATCAGCATGGTCCTGGAGAAATTTTCGGCGGTGGTTTCGAGATAGCGGCCGTCGAGCTGGTCCTTGTCGGAGAACGCGATGGCGTGGACGACAAAGTCGATCTTGCCCCATTTTTCCTTGAGCACGTCAAATGCCGCGTCGATGGTCGAGAGATCGGTGACGTCGCAATGGCCGAGCAAGAGACCGCCGAGTTCCGCCACCAGCGGTTCGACCCGCTTCTTCAGCGCGTCGCCCTGCCAGGTCAGGGCGATCTCGGCGCCCTGTGCGCGGCAGGCCTGGGCGATGCCCCATGCGATCGACCGGTTATTGGCTACGCCGAGAATTACGCCGCGCTTGCCCTGCATCAGGCCTGTTTGTACCGCCATCCCGTTTCCCATCGTGCTTCGGTCGCCCCATGACCGACCTTTGGGGGGTACACCAGCGCTGCCTCCCGGCATAGCCCAAATCTGCTATAAAGCGGACGGTCGCGGCCCAGCGTTAACGGCCGGAATAGTCCCGTCACCGTGGTGTTATGTTTGCAAGGCGCCGGTGCCGCCAACCGTCACCGGAAACGGCAGAACCAGCCCGAACGGAGGTTTGCAGCAGCACCTATGACCAGGTTTCAATGAGCGCATTTCGCGATGATGTCGAAGCGATGATCCCGGCACTGCGCCGCTACGCGCGGGCGCTGGCGCGCGACGCTGATATCGCCGACGATCTGGTGCAGGACACGCTGGTGCGGGCGCTGCGATCGGAGCGGCTGTTCCTCGGCGGCGATATCAGGAGCTGGCTGTACACCATCCTGACCAATCTCAACCGCAACCGCCGCCGCTCGCTGGCGCGGCGGCCGCAGTTCACGCCGCTGCTCGACAACAACGCCGAGCCCAGCGGCACCGAGGCGGAGAGCCGCGACATCGCCCGCGCGTTGGCCACGCTGGTGGAGGATCAGCGTTCGGTGCTGCTGCTGGTGATGCTGGAAGGATTGAGCTACCGGGAGGTCGCGGATATCCAGGGCGTGCCGATTGGCACTGTGATGTCCCGCCTCGCCCGCGCCCGTGCCCATATCAAAGCCAGCCTCGAAGGCGAGCGCCCGGCGCTGCGACGGGTGAAGTAATGGGAAGCGACGTATTGAACGAATTTGAAATGAGCGAATTTGAATCGCAGCAGGACCGTTATCCCTCTCCGCAAAGGGAAAGCGAGAAGAAGAGCGCCGAGAACATTTCGATTGAGAGACCGCGACCATGACCGAACCTAATATGCCCGTCACCGAAGACGAACTGCACGCCTACGTCGACAACGAATTGCCTGCGGAGCGCCGCGCCGACGTCGAGGCGTGGCTGTCAACGCATCCTGAGGATGCCGAACGGGTGCAGGCGTGGCGCGTCATGGCGGAGGCGCTGCATGCGCGCTACGACAGCGTCGCCGACGAGGCGATCCCGAAGCGGCTCGAGATCGAGCAACTGACGCGGAGGCCGCGCCGGTGGATCGTCGGCGCCATCGCCGCATCGCTGCTGGCGTTCGTCGCCGGCGGCACCGTCGGCTGGATTGCGCACGGCGCCGCGGCGACCCCCTCTGCATTCCAGAATTTTGCGGTCGATGCGCTGGACGCGCACCGGCTCTATGTGGTCGAGGTGCGCCATCCCGTCGAGGTGCCGGGAAGCGAGCGCGCGCATCTTCAGCAATGGCTGACGAAACGCTGCGGCTGGGACGTTCGCGCGCCGGAGCTTGGCGCAACGGGGCTGAAGCTGGTCGGCGGGCGGCTGCTGCCCGGACCCACCGGACCCGCGTCGTTCCTGATGTATGAGAGCGCATCGGGCGAACGCTTCACGCTTTACGCGTCGCGCGCGACCACCGGCTCCACACAGATGCGCTATACTTCGCACGATTCCGATGGCGCGCTGTATTGGGCCGACCGCGGCGTCGGCTATGTCCTGAGCGGTCCCACCGACAAGGACCGGCTGCAGCAGGTGGCACAGCTGGTCTATGACCAGGCCGAGAAGAGTGGGGGGTGAGTAATCACCTATCCCCGTCCTTTACGCGCTTCGCTCGCGACCTCTCCCCGCAAAGGGCGGGGCGAGATTAGGCGAGATCGCTGCGCGGATTGTAGGGATGATCGTCGTGCCACTTCCGCATCAAGGCCTCGAGATCGGCGTCGTGGCCGTCGGGCAGCATGATGCGGGTGGTGAAGAACAGATCGCCGGCGGCACCTCCGGCTTTCGGAAGTCCTTTGCCTTTCAGGCGAAAGGTGCGCCCGCTCGAGGTGTTCTTCGGAATTGAGAGCTCGACCGCGCCGCTCAGGGTCGGCGCCCGTACCTTGGCGCCAAGCACCGCCTCGTATAGCGTGATCGGCAGATCGACGCGCAGATCGCTGCCGTCGACCTTGAACACCGAATGCGGTGCGATGCTGATCGTGATCAGGAGATCGCCGGGCGGATGGCCGAGCGCGGTCTCGCCCTGTCCCTTGAGCCGGATCTGCTGGCCGGCAGTGACGCCAGCCGGAATCCTCACGTTGAGTTCTTTCCCGGTGGGCAGCCGCACCCGCTTCTCTCCGCCCTTGACCGATTCCTCCAGCGACACCGTCATGGCGACGCTGAGATCGAGATCGACCGCGATCCCGGGATCGAACTCAAACGTCGTGCCGCCGCGGGCGCCCCGTGCGCCGCGCCCCGCGGCCGCCCCCCCGAACATGCTGTTGAGAATGTCCTCGAAGCCGGTTCCGGCGCCAAAACCCTGCGCGCCCGGGCCGCCGCTGCGGAAGCTGTATTGCTCGAACCCGCCGCCGGGGGATCTCCCGCGATTGCCCGATCCCGCGCCGGGGAAGCCCTGGAACCGCGGCTTGCCCTCGGCGTCGATCTCGCCGCGATCGAACTGCTTGCGCTTGTCCTCATCGCCGATGATTTCGTTGGCCGAATTCAATTCGGAAAAGCGCGCCGCGGATTTCGGGTCGTTATTGTTGTTGTCGGGGTGATGCTTCTTGGCAAGCTTGCGATAGGCGCTCTTGATCGCCGCAGCGCTGGCGTCCCGCCGCACCCCCAAGATCTCATAGGGGTCACGCATCCGGTATGTCTCCTTCAGGAAATTCAAATTCAGAGTGCGGGCTGCCCGCCCGCTTACCCTTCATCTGGGGGCTTCGTGTTATTTTTGCAACGGGATCGACCCAGCCGCGAGCTGTCCTCAGCTCTTTCTCCACGGCTTCAAGGTGTGAACGTCCCATCGGCCATGCTCGGACCGGCACGCCGCGCCCCGCAACCAGGTCTCCGAGGGGCCATTGACATAACTCGCCAAAAAATCGCGGCAAGTGCGGCCATCGTCGGCGGTATAGGACGTGGCCAGCGGCGTTACCGAGCCGCGCGCGCCGGTGGAGGGATTTTCCCAGGGCTGGCTGGAATCCTTGCCGCCCCTGGTCAGCACGTCCGAAGCGGCATTGCGCGCGAACGCCAGATCGCCCTCGCTCGGCTGGTCGGTGGATGGCGCGGTTCGGCCGATCGAACCGGTCACTTCGTTGTCGCCTTCCATCTGGGCAAACGCGTCACTGTTCCGGGACACGTTGCAGCCGCCAAGGCCGGCGCCCATTAGAATCGCTGTCATCATGGCGCCCCAGGGCCCGATCGCCGATAGGCCAATGCGTCGCCGTGTCCTATATAGGGCGGACCTGTTGAGACACTCCCTGACGCTCTGGACCGCTGGCTGACGCAACTCGGAACATCCTGATGACCGACACCACATTCATGAAACACACAACCCAGTTAACGTCCGGTGATTTCACCACCGCCGAGGACCCTTTTGGCCTGTTTGCCGAATGGTTTGCCGAGGCGGTGAAGGGCGAACCGAACGATCCCAACGCCATGGCGCTGGCCACCGTCGATGCCGACGGGCTTCCCGACGTGCGGATGGTGCTGATGAAAGGCTATGACGCCGATGGTTTTGTGTTTTACAGCCACGTCGCCAGCCAGAAAGGCCGCGAACTCGCCGCAAATCCTAAGGCGGCTTTACTGTTTCACTGGAAGTCGCTGCGCCGGCAGGTCCGCATCCGCGGCAATGTGACGCCGGTGACCGATGCCGAGGCCGACGCCTATTTCGCCACCCGGCCGAAGCAGGCCCAGATCGGCGCCTGGGCCAGCAAGCAGTCGCAGCCGCTGGAAAGTCGGTTCGCGTTCGAGCAGGCGATTGCAAAGGTCGCCGCCAAGCACATCATCGGCAAAGTGCCGCGGCCACCGGGCTGGAGCGGCTGGCGGATTGAGCCAAAACGCTTCGAATTCTGGCACGACCGCCCCTTCAGGCTGCACGACCGCATTGAATTCCGCCGCGAGGCGCCGGACCAGCCATGGTCCAAGTCCCGGCTTTATCCGTGATATCGACAGTCTGAAGGAAACCCATGCCGACCTCCGCCAACACGCCGCGGCGCACCCTACTCCTCACCGGGGCCAGCCGCGGCATCGGGCACGCCACCGTGATCCGCTTTTCCAGCGCCGGCTGGCGCGTCATCACCTGTTCGCGGCATCCGTTTCCCGAGCAGTGCCCGTGGGGCGCGGGACCGGAAGATCACATCCAGGTCGACCTCGCCGACCACGCCGATACCGCCCGTGCAATCGCCGAAATCCGGGAACGGTTGGAAGGCGGCGAACTGCATGCGCTGGTCAACAACGCCGCCATTTCACCGAAGGCCGCGGGCGGCGGCAGGCTCGGCTCGATCGATACCGACATCGACACCTGGAGCCATGTGTTTCGCGTCAACTTCTTCGCGCCGATCATGATGGCGCGCGGGCTGCTCGATGAACTGAAGGCCGCAAGAGGATCGGTGGTCAACGTCACCTCCATCGCGGGCTCACGGGTGCATCCGTTCGCGGGTGCCGCCTATGCGACGTCGAAGGCGGCGCTGGCCTCATTGACCCGCGAGATGGCCTCGGATTTCGGCCGCGTCGGCGTTCGCGTCAATTCGATCGCGCCAGGCGAGATCGACACGTCGATCCTTTCGCCGGGTACCGAGAAGATCGTGGACCAGCAGATACCGCTGCACCGCCTCGGCACGCCCGACGAGGTGGCGAAAATCATCTACGTGTTGTGCACGGAGACGAGTTCTTACGTCAACGGCGCCGAGATCCACATCAACGGTGGCCAGCACGTTTGATCGCGTTCGCGCCGGCATTTCAGCGCTCCGGGGTGGCGCGGAAGCGCGCGGGCACAGGCTTCACGACGTTTAAGGCGCTGGAGCATTCGTCTTCGGATTCGCCCTCGGCGAGCGCCGCGCCGCAATGCTTGCAACTGCGCGCCGAGACTGCAAGCGCCGCGGCGACAAGCGCCCTGGCGCTAACACGGCGCTGTTGCTGATAACTCAGGAAATCGACGACGACGTCGCGCCCTAGCGTTGTGCTTTTGTCAACCATAGCTTCCTCGCATTCGTACGAGGGTTATCGCAGCAACGTCTCTGCCAACCGTTCAGCCGAACGCTCAAATTTTACCGGTGCAAATGTGGCAGAAAAAGAGGCTTAGCAATCCGTCATCACCGGCAAGGAAACGGCGCGGCGTCCGATAACTGCGTCGGCACTCCTTTACCTGACCCATTCTTAACCTCGCCGTGGTTCCCGGCGTTTGGCCACAGCAAAAAGCGTCAAGCAATGACGAACCTAAAGGCCAATTCCGCGGACCAAGTTGATAAAACTCTTTGCGGATAAAACTCTTTGCGTATGAAGGCCCGCAAAGAGCGGGGCGAGGCCCGCAGTGCATCGGCGCCGCGGCTGCGCTTACTGCGAGCGGGAGCGGGTGAAGCTCACAGCCACTTCTTCCACTTGAAAAACAGATACGGCAGCCCGGCAGCGAGCAGCATCGCGACCAGCGCGTAGGTGTAGCCGTGCGCCCATTCCAGTTCCGGCATCGCTCTGAAATTCATGCCGTAGATCGAGGCGATCAGGGTCGGCGGCATCAACACCACCGCCATCACCGAGAACAGCTTGATGATGTTGTTCTGCTCGAGATTGA
>WNFI01659546.1_pt1 | contig 28934 bp, 25 predicted proteins | sample 5400471 | NCBI WGS metagenome assembly WNFI01 (sample SAMN13153348, study PRJNA577476) | soil metagenome | isolation source: 100 cm saprolite on Douglas fir-dominated hillslope | place: USA:California | collected 2013-09-17
ATGATTTTGTAACCGTCGATTTAGCCTCGCGTAAAATCGTACCGTATACGGTGCCCGGGTCGTAGACGCGCGGCCGTACCGCGGCTTCGTTCTCGTCCTTCCGCCTTCGCTGACGCCCCTGCCGTGGAGCGTGGCTCGCTTGCGAGGCCGACCTTGAGCATTAAGCGAAAGCTACGGCGGACAGGACTTCGGCGAGCTCAGTCGAGCCGCTGTCCTCGAATTCTGGCGAGCGGAGTGATGGGGTGATGGCCGCTGGCATCCCGTAGGGATTGAATGATGGTAGCGACTCGACTGAGCTCGCCGAAGTCCAGGCAATTTATTGCCTGGAATGGGACGCTTTAGAGGAACCGTCCCGTAGGGCACGGTATGATTGGGTCCGATAGGCGTGCTACGATCAGGGCGACTAATCAACACGGGATATGGATCAGACCGTGCCCTACGGGACGAGGACATCCATTTTTCGACACCCTGGCTCTACGGCACCGTTCTCTTTCGCACTTCGCTACTATCTCCTCCTACCCAGCCTGCCAGTAAAATGCGATACATTCATAACCCCAACAGCCCGTGGCACTCACGATCTGTTTGAGTTCGTGACCGTTTTCTTCTTTGCATTTATCGGATCGTTTTCGCAGAATCATTTCCGGCGTAGTATCAGCCGCCGGTGTTACATACATCCGAGCACGAGGACGAGCACAAGCCCGAGGACGAAAAAAACCAACGCTTCAGTACTCCACCACTCGAGTGCTGCCGCCCGCAACGCTTCGCGTAGCGATGCGGGCGGGCCGTTCTTCCATTATCCCTTTCCTCCGTTACTCCAACACTCCGGTACTGCTCGGCTCGAGGCGCGGCATGACCTATACTGATTCGTTTCAGCATTTCCGCATTCTGCAGAGGCCAGATGGAACCCCATGGGAGCTGGGACGTGGGGCGATGGGAATCACTTATAAGGCGTTTGACACTAACCTTCGTTACGACGTCGCGCTGAAGGTCATTAACGCTCAACTGATTACCAGTGACTCAGTCAAACAGCGTTTTATTCGGGAAGCTCGTTCCGCCGCCCAACTTTCTCATCCTAATGTAGCTCGCGTGTTCCACTTGGGAGAGACCGAGGCCGGTTTCTTCTACGCGATGGAATTTGTTGATGGCGAAACCGTGGAACGTCGCGTTCAGCGAACCGGTCCGATCCGGTTGGATCTCGCGCTGCGGATCGTACGCCAGGTTACTCGCGCCTTGATTGCGGCCGAACGCCAGCGCCTCGTCCATCGCGACATCAAACCTTCGAATATCATGCTCGTTCACAGCGAAGACGACGAGCATATCCAGGTCAAAGTAATCGATTTTGGGTTAGCAAAATCGCTGGTCAGCAGCGCTGACCTATCCGGCGCAATAACAGTGGGAGGATTTGTTGGTACACCACATTTTGCCAGCCCGGAGCAACTCAAAGAGCAGAATGTCGATCTACGATCGGATATCTACTCTTTAGGAGCGACCTTGTGGTTCATGATCATGGGACAGCCACCGTTCCGAGGGGCGATCGCGGAAGTGATTTACGACCACATGGCGGTCCCGCCTTCCGAAGAAGTTCTGCGCCAAATGCCCGCACCCGTGGCCGATCTGCTACGAAAGATGCTGGCTAAAGCGCCGGAGGATCGTTTTCAAAGCCCATTGGAACTTAGCCAAACATTGGATCAGCTACTCAAGGAAGTAGAGCCAATCGCTGCCACCGCTTCCGTCGCGGCCCCTGTCATCCAGCCCGCCAATGCTCCGGAGTCTATCTTTTCGACCGGTCAAATCATCGCTAATCGTTATGAGGTCCGGCAACGCTGGGCAGCAGATGATTCAGTTTTTAAAGCGGTCGATTTACAGACTCAACAGACGGTCGGGCTGAGAGTTTTTCTCCCCAAACAACTTCCGATTTCAGACCCACGAGAGGCGGAGAATTTCTATTTTCTCCGCGATATCAAACACCCGAATTTGGTCCAAATTCAGGATGTTGCCTACTACGAACACACATTGGTATTGGTCAGCGAATTGGTTCACGGATTCACTCTGCTAGAACTACTTCGGGTGCGGCGGGAACTGACCTGGCCGGAAGTTCTGGTCTTGGTCAGACCGTTTGCTTCAGTCTTAGATTTTCTAACTGATCGCCAAGAACTCAAAGGGGTTATCAAGCTGAGAAAGACGTTCGTCGGCTTCTCCTCAGAAACCGCGGATGTAGAAGGTTTACAACACACTTTGCTTAGTTCGTGGCCGACCTATTCGGTTAAAGCGGATACGCTCGACCTTTGCACCGACGTACAGCCGGCCGAACCAACCGAGACGTTAGTCAGCGGATCGAACTTAGTCTTTTCCGACCATCCGATCCGCCAATTGGCGGCCTTACTGTACGAACTCTTGGGCGGTGCGAATCCTTCCGGCTCCGCCGCCGGCATCTCGCGGTTTGCGCCTTTGCCTAAATTGACGGAAAATGGCAACACGGTTCTGCGACGGGCTTTGCTGGACCCAGACTATTTCCCATCGGCGGTCGACTTTTTTACTGAGCTGGAACGTTTTAATCGCCGGGATTTCCATTCAGAAGCGATCAAGTACGCCGTTGAAACTCCGCTGGAGCGCGCCCCGCTTGCGAGGCCGACTGCACCAGTCACTTTTACTCCAACCGTGACTTTAGCTCCGGCTCCTTCCTCAGCTCCGCTGGAGGTGACAACGACGCAAAATCCATTGCCCGCTGCACCGCCTCGCGGAACTCAGGTGAGTGAAGTAGCCCAAGAATCCCGCCCATCGCGTCCTCCCAAGCGGGGCCGAGGTCCGCTTGCACTGGTTCTTGGGGGGGTGGCAGCTATCGGCCTTGGGTTCCTCGGTTACAAAGTTTTCGAACGTTTCTCCCCGGGCCTGGCAACTCAAAGCGTTGTGACCGGTGCAATCTCAGTTTCTTCCTCTCCGCCTGGAGCAACCGTACGCTGGCAGGGACAAGACCTAGGGACCACACCACTGATCAAATGCGCTCTACCGCCGGGCGACCAAACCGTCGAACTCGTCCTGCCAAACTATTCGACGCGGCCCATTGAATTCTCTGTCAAAGAAGGTGAGACCGTTGACCTCGGAGCCATCACCCTCACCAAAGAGTCTGGGAAAATTAAACTGGCCACGAATCCGAGTGGGGTCGTGTTCCAAGTTGTTGGTCCGGATCAGAAGACAGTTTCCGGGAAAACTCCCTCAACGCTCGAAGACCTGGCGGTGGGCAAGTATCAAATCAGTTTGAGCCAACCGGGATGGCCGGACTATACAGAAACGGTAGAACTCACCGCGAAGAATGCCGTTGAGATCAGCCACGATTTCAAGGGTACCGATGTCACACTCAGCAGTGACCCGTCCGGAGCCAGCGTGTTCTTCGGGAAAAGCAAACTGGGTGAAACTCCGCTCACGGTTAACTTGCCTCCTGGACCGTTGGAAATCACTTCCCGCTTTGGACAGTTAGCGCCCGTTGTTCAGACTATAAACCCGGACCCGAAATGGGTTACTGCCGTTCAGTTTAAACATTCTTACGGAACGCTCGCTATCGCCAGTGATCGATCTGATGCGCGCGCCTTTGTAGACGGTAAAGAAATCGGACGTCCACCGATCCAAACGCTGCTCCCACCAGGAAACCACAAGGTTCTGTTAACCGCTGCTAATGCGCCGGACAAAACCCGCACCGTTTCCTTAGCCGACGGCCAACATCTCGATCTTCACGTCGATTTCGCATCGGCCAACAGCACTAACGCGCCATCATCGACACCGACAGCGACAGTGACTCCTACCGTAACGCCAACGCCGGTAACATTAACCACTCCCGCTCCTATCATTGTCCCTGCCAGTACCCCGGCGCCAACGGTGGTACCCGGTCCCACTGCAGTTCCCAAGACCGAAACCGCGAAACCCACAGCGTCACCGGCACCGACAGTCCAAGCTCCGCCGATAGTATCACCGACACCAACCGCAACGCCGAGCCCGATGGCAACGCCCAGCCCTACACCGACACCGAGCCCGACGGCGACGCCAATCGAAACTCCACCGGCCAGCCCTACTTCGGAAGAGACTAGTCAAGAGAACACTCGGCCGCGGAATCGGGCACGCAACGCAGCGACCCCACGCCCGAGACCGACGCCGGCGAACGCAAGAACCAGAAGTACTCCGGCACCCACGCGTCAACTCTATCAATTTCCATCTCGTACCCCTGCTCCGACGGCGAAGGCAACACCAAAACCGACTCCTGACGCTCAACGGCAAAAAACCAAGGATCAAGCATTGCGCCTGTTTGACGCCGAGTGGGCAGCCAAACAAAACGCTCTTAAAGCAGAAAAACAGGATCTCGATTACCAGGTCAGAAACTCCACCGGTCCAACCCAAAATCAGTGGAGACAAAAGCTAACCCAGTGGCAGAAAGAAAAAGCCCAAGCAGACAAGGATCATAATGCTGCCAAGTCTGCGTTGAAGAAGGAATGGGGGCAGTGAGGTGGGGAGCGTGATTGGTGATTGGTGATAGACTTCGTTTGGGTACGTGCTCACGGCACATCGACCAGCATCGCCAATTTGACCAGCACTAACGCGGTGGCGCTCCTTGCCGGCACCCTGACCGAGGACAAATTGTTTAGCGGTGGAAACAGTGCAACAAAGGTGCACGCCGTTGGACGTGATGAAGACTCCGGCACCCGAATCGCTGCCTTGGCCGATAGCGGGTACGGCGTTCACAACTACGTTAAGCAATACTCATACACTGGCGCTGCCTTCGCGCTGGAGCCGGCAGCGACGGTCGACGCAATTCCGCATCCGGCAGGTGATATCGGCTACTCGGGGGGCGGCGCTCTGGAAGCAGCTTTAGCCCTTAACGATACAGCCGTGAACGAGGACGGCCTCGGCTACCTTGGTCTCAACGATGCCAATAATCTCGGAACAGCCAATTGGCTGACCTTCGCTAGGGCGATGTTGTTTGGGAAAGGAGTGGCGGAGGGGTGGATTAGCGCGGTGTCAACGCGAGGTTCCGCGAATCGCTCTCAAACTCGTGAAAGGTGAAAGGTGAACGGCTTTGCGCGCAGACTATTAACTGCGGATAGAACACAAGACACTTACTAATCTTTTTTCTACTAGCAGTTTTCCGAAAACTTCTAAATCACGGAAAAATCTGGTTAGCTGTCAGAATTACTGGTTCCATCGCCTACCGGGCAGCGGTGTATTCAGCACCTGCCAAACAACTGGCGAGCCAGCTACTGAAAACCGACGCCGATGTCTCAGGCATCCTGATCAGCTCGATGAAGGTCCATCGCAATTCAGACGGAGGTCCGATCCGGAGCGGTGGGGCGCCTCCGCCCCTGCCCTGAGTTCCCTAAGACGCCCGGACAAACAAATTTCACCACAGAGACACAGAGAACACGAAGATCGGACTGCAAGGAGGAAACCAGAACTGAATTTCACCACAAAGGCACAAAGAGCACGAAGGTCGGACGCTGAGAAAAAACACCGTATCTAGCACCTTTGTTGTAACTACACCTCCACCCTAAATAAGACTCTTTGGCTCCAACCTTCGTGTCCTTTGTGTCTTTGTGGTGACTATCTCTTCGTTCTTTGCGCCTTTCTGCGGCTAATCTGTCACGGCGCTCAAGCTACGAATTGTCACGATTGTGTAACGAAAAAGGTACCGCGAATGCACGCGAATAGACGCGAATGACTTACTAATTCTTTTCGCTTCGCGGTTTCAGGGGAACTTCTAAATCATGGAAAATCTGCTTTGTGGGGAAAAAAAAGGGGTCAGTCAAATTGACTGACCCGCATCGCCTTCCGCGGTTCAAAAAATGAGGATGCCAGCTCAATAGACGTCGCTGCGATGTGCGACGCGAGTGATGCGGACTATTTTTTGAGCGTCATCGATGATGTAGACGACTCGGTAATCTCCGATGCGGATGCGCCAGAGGTCCTTATAACCACGCAGTTTCTTACATCCGGACGGCCTTGGATCGGCGGCTAGACCCTCCAGCTTCGCCATTAGTCGCCCGATGATCGGATCGCTCAGTTTCTCCAGTTCTTTGTGTGCAGACGGTTTGACCTCGATTGCGTATTTAGCCACGCAAACGTCCACGCCTGATTAGGTCGGTTTTGATGGTTTTAAGAGGAATACCTTTCTCTTTGCGCCGCTGCTCCGAAATCAAGCCGTCGTAAAAATCCTCCCACAGTGCCCTGTGCTTACGGAGATCGATTTGAACGGCGACCTTCCGGCCTTTCTCATCGGTCAGAAACTGAATACCGGTCATAGTGTTCTGCTTACTTTAACTACTCTCGCCCCGCAGCGTCCCCCCCGCCATCGATTTAAACGGAAAAAGAGGCTGGTTGTTCGGTATGACGGTCGCATAGTTCGGAACTTCACGAGATCTTAAGTACGACGTGATCAACCTGGGCTGCAGCGCCGTGGGCATCACTGTGATACTGTGAAAAACATCACGGATCGAGACAGAGTGCATGAAAGATGATGCATTTTCTCGACACAAAGGTTGAAGGTTCATCGCAATTCAGACGGCGGCCCGATCCTGAGCGGTGGAACACCTCCGCCCCAACCCTGAGTTCTCGAACACAAAGCGAATAGCCGCGAAAAGGCGCAAAGAACTCAAAAAAAGGACGCTCTAGGAGTTACAAGAGCTCAGGATACTCCCTCTCCAGCGCAACTCAGAATCGGCGGTTTCGTTCGCGAAGCGCATCAGCCGCACGTTGTTTTCGAATCTCCTGGCTCCAACGATTGCCGGTTCCTGGAGGATGGGTCGGGTGAGAACGGAGCCACTGCAAAGCCTCTCCAGGCGTCATCTTCGAGAAATCCGATTTCGTTTTCGCGTCGATAGCGAGATCCCTTTCAGCGGCCCCTAAAGCTCGGCGTAAGGTTTCCTACTTCGATAAACCTGATATTTGTTCTTATCTTGGCGTCTTTGCGGGCGGGGCTTTGCGTGACATTTTTTTCGGTTCGTGCGGGGCGCCATCTAGGTTCTAATCAGGGTTAATCTGCGTTCATCTGCGGTTCTTTCCGGCTTCTTTTCTGCGTTCTTTGCGCCTTTTTGCGGCTATTCTGTTTTAGGTTGGCGCCGCAGGATTCTCTAATAATTAGCTCAAGCGGGAGACGGCATTTTCTTACGCCGACTGAACGGCCGGCTAACAATTCGAGGGCAGCCAGAGCGGCCGCCTCTCCGTGCCTGATGGGTTCGGTTGTCACCGTCGTTAATGGAGGATTAGTGTAGGCGGCTATCGGCAGATCATCGAACCCGACGACAGCAACGTCGTCGGGCACAGACAGCCCTGCTTCGCGTAAGGCCGCCATCGCGCCTACTGCGATGGTATCGTTTCCAGCAAATAATGCCGTGAAACGTTTAGTTCGGGCCAGGATCGTCCGCATGGCGTGATAGCCGCTCTCGACATTGAAATCGCCGTAACCGACGAGTTTCTCGTCGAACTCGACTCCAGCCTTGCGGAGGGTCCGCTGATACGCGCGACATCGGTCCAATGCACCCAGGTAATGGATGGGAGCATAAGTGATGTGTGCCACCCGGCGATGACCAAGGTCCAGCAGATGCCGGGTGGCACGCTCGGCCACCTTCTCTGAGCCGGACAAAACCGAATTCTCCTGAGGGTGACCAATTGAACCCAGCAAAATGACGGGGAAACCGGAATCGATTACATTATGTAGGTCTCGGTCTTCCTCACTGCAATTCAGGACGATCAGGGCATCGATACTTTTGCTGCGAGCTAGATCCAAATAGCCGTTGCGTTGGCGTCTTCCTTCCACGGCGTCGACCAGCAGTTTGTATCCTCGAGAGTTACATACGCGGTTGATTCCGAACATGAGCGGTGGAGCGTAAGCGTCGAACGTCATTAAGTCGCCGTGAGCCAGGATTAGTCCAAGGGTGCGGCTACGACCGCTCACTAGCATGCGGGCAGCGGAATTCGGGACATAGCCTAAGCTGGCGGCGGTATCCAGTACGCGGACTCTGGTCCGTTCGCTGATCCCGGTGGCTTTTTTGCCGTTCAGGACCAAGGAAACCGTAGTCCGCGATACACCGGCGGCTTTGGCGATGTCGCTGCTCGTTACTCGGTTCACGGTTTGCGGTTCACGGTTTGCGGTTCACGGTTTGCGGTTCACGGTTGGCGGTTCACGGTTCAGAGTGGACTTGGTGGACGGAGTGGAATTCGCGTCAATTTGCGTGCATTCGCGGTTGGAACTCCTCCGGTAGCCACGCTTTATGTTCAGCCAACAGATCGTCTACCAACTGCCAGATTTGGTCTAGGTCGAGCTCGGCGGCGGTGTGGGGGTCTAACATGGCGGCGTGGTAGATGTGGTCGCGGTTGCCGGTTAATAAGGCTTCTACGGTTAGGGCCTGGACGTTGATGTTGGTTTGCATCAAGGCGGCGAGGTGGGGCGGGATCGCACCGATCCGGGTCGGTTGGATGCCGTTTTTATCCACCAGGCAGGGCACTTCTACACAGCAACCGGAGGGCAGGTTGGTGATCAGGTCGTCGTTAGATACGTTGCCGTAGATTACGCGAGGGGTGCCTGTTTCCAGGCTATGGATAATAGCTGAGCCATATTCTACGCTTCGTTCTATTTTCAGGAGGCTTTCGCCTTCTAAATCGTTCTTCAGTTTTTTCCAGCCGGCAATTTGGGTTTCACAACGGCGGGGGTATTCATCGAGCGGGATGTTGAACCGTTCGATGAGATCTTCTCTGCCCCGCTTGATATACCACGGTACATACTCGGAAAAATGTTCGCTCGATTCGGTTACAAAGTAACCCAGCCTGGTCAACATATCGTACCGGACACGGTTATCGGCCGGTACCCGGCCTTCTTTTACTACTTGAAAGATTAACGGATACAGATCTTCGCCGTTCCGTTCGAATTTCAGGTAAAAGGCCAGGTGATTGATCCCGGCTACGATGTAATTGATCTCATTAACTGGAATACCGATGTCTGTGGCGAGATCCTCGGCTGTATGTTGCACGCTGTGGCAAAGCCCGACGGTTCTGATCCGGGTGGCTTGGGCTAACGCCCAACAATTCATTGCCATCGGATTAACATAATTGAGATGGACAACGTCGGGGCAACGCTGCTCCATTTCGCGACCCATGGCCAGGAGGACAGGAACGGTGCGTAACGCGCGCATGATCCCACCGATCCCCAAGGTGTCTGCAATCGTCTGGCGTAGACCGTACTTTTTGGGAATTTCAAAATCGGTTACGGTGCAAGGACGATAGCCGCCGACCTGGATCATATTGATGGCGTAGGTCGCGCCGTCAAAGGCGTGTCCTCGATCCGTGGTGATCTCGATCTCCGGCGCAACCTCCAATTGCTGTGCCACCCGCCGAGCTACTATCTCGGAGGTCTGTAAACGTTCGTGATCGATATCGAAGAGGCAGATCCGGGAATCTGCTAGCTCAGGGAACGATAGGATGTCGACGAGTAGGTTTTTGGCGAAGACAGTGCTCCCAGCGCCAATGAAAGTTATTTTTCGCTTTGATGTTGGTCGTGTCATAAGGGTCGGGTGTTGGTGGGAGGGAGCGTTCTGGGGGAATGAGGACGTCAGGGGCTTCGTCGACTAAGTGGACGGAGTGGACACCAGCGGACGGAGTGGACCGAGTGCCGCGTAATCGATCCGGGGCGCGGCACTAAATTCCTACTATTTGTCAACTGTCATTTGTTCCGGCGGCTGCCGGATCATTCCGTTATTGGAACAGGTCGTTTACCTCCTTACTGGCTCCTTTGAACGTGCTGGCGGCATCGGCACCATTCAAATAGATGGCATCAAAAGCTGCTCGCATAATCCGGTTAATGTCGCTGGCGTGGTCGGTGATCGGGAATAGGAAGGTCGCTTTGGGATCAGTCGCTTCTTCGACGAAGGCAGAGACATCGACTCCTTTTCCTGCCATGGTGGTCTTGGCAATCTCGGTAGCCTCAGGCACAGCCGGAAAGACTGCACCGTGACTCGCCACAATCTTCTGGGCTTCAGGTGAAGCCAGGAATTTCACCCACTTCCAGGCCTCTTCCTGATGTTTACTGCCAACCCAAATTGAGTCAGCCAGACCGTTGAACATGGTTCGGCGCCCGATCGGGCCTTTGGGTAACGGCGCAAACCCGATCTCGAATTTCGCGTTTTCGGTGTACCAATGCACCATCCAGTCACCGTCGAGACCCAACGCACCCTTTTGTGCCGCAAACAAACCGCTGTTACCCGCTTGGCGAGCATTGGCGGCCGGTACGATAATCCCCTTTTTCATCTCGTCGGCAAGCCATTGGATCGTTTCTGCCAACTTTGGATCATCATAGTTCAAATGGGTCGCCCAGGGACCATCGTTGAATTTGAAGCCGTCTGAGACTGCAAAATGGCTCCATTCCACTTGCCCGTATCCATCGACTTGCCCATTAATTAACAAACCATACTGTTTAATATTCTTAGGGTCGAATCCGGGCTGCGTGGCGTTCTTGCCATTTGCATCGATGGTAAGCTTAGCAATTACCTGACCAAAGGTGCCGCCATCTTTCGGATTCCAATCCAAATCCCACAAAGACTTCGGATCAATGCCAGCCTTGGTTAACATTTCCTTGTTGTACACGATCCCAATCGTGTCCCAGTCCTTAGGCAAACCATATTGTTTACCATTGCGGCCCCAAACCTTCACGAGATCGCCAAGATAGATGTTAGTGGGCACTTTATCCCGAGCAATGTAAGGGCTAAGATCGACTAGCAAATTATTCTGGATAAATTCCGGGTAGCGCGCCAAATGGTTCGTGATCACGTCCGGAGCGGTCCCGGAAACGAACGCGGTATTCAACGCGTTCCAATAGTCAAACCAGCCGGTCTGAGTAATCTTGACTTTGATGTCAGGGTTCTGTTTTTCGAATTCGGCTGCACAGGCTTGGTAAGCGGGCAGCTGATTGTTATCCCATAACCAATAGGTGATCTCGGTAACCGCTTTCGCGGAACCGGCGGTGAGGAGGCTGGTGAGGAGTAGGAGTCGATTTAGGTATCGCATATTCTGGGGGGCTGTTTTGGTGAAAGGCTTGCCATGAGCAAGCTTAAAGCGCGTCGAATGGTGAAAGGTGAAAGGTCGTTTGCAGTTGGCAGTTGGCAGTTTGCGGTTAGCAGTTGTGGTTAACTCGATTCGCCGGGCGATTTGTCATCTGTCATTTGTCATTCCGTTAGGCGCGAAGCGCCTAGCGGAAGAGGGCGTTGATTTCTTTGTTGGAGGCTTCCAGTTTGGGGGCGGGATCTTCTGCATTTAAGAAGATGGCGTCGAAGTTGGCTCGTAAGATCCGGACGACGTCACTGCTGTGTTCCGAGATCGGCAGAAAGAAGGTTCCGCCTGGGGCTTTTGCTTCTTCGACAAAAGCGGAGACGTCGACTCCCTTGGCGGCCATCCGTTTCTGGGAAATCTCCGCGGCTTCAGGAACCGCCGGAAAGACGATCCCATAACTGGCCACGATCTTTTGCGCTTCCGGAGACGCCAGGAACTTGACCCATTTCCATGCTTCTTCCTGATGTTTACTATTTATCCAGATCGAATCAGCTAGACCGTTGATGACGGTTCGCCGACCCACTGGCCCTTTGGGTAAGGGAGCGAACCCGATGGGAAACTTGCAGTTCTCTGTGAACCAGTGAACTAACCAGGATCCAGTCAGAGCGAGCGCACCTTTCTGAGCGGCAAAAAGTCCGGTGGCCTGGGCTTGCCTGGCGTCCTTGGCCGGAACAATAAAGCCCTTTTTCAGACTCAGATCGGCAAACCATTCGATCGTGGCAACCAGTTTCGGATCGTCGTAATAAAAGTGAGTCGCCCAAGGAGCATCGCAATAACTCCAACCCATTGAAGCTGCGAAATTGGCCCATTCCTCATGTCCAAGGCCATCCGATAGCCCATTTAAGAGCAAGCCATATTGTTTGACTGCTTTAGGGCGAAAATTTGGATCTAAACCATTCTTGCCAGACTCATCGATACTCAGTTTGGCTAGGACCTGGCCGAATGATCCACCATCTTTCGGGTCCCAACTTAAATCCCACAATAACTTGGGATCGATGCCGGCGCGGTCCAGTATCGCCTGGTTGTAGACGATCCCGATCGTGTCCCAGTCTTTCGGTAAGCCATACTGTTTCCCGTCTCTACCCCAAACTTTAACTAACCCGCCTACATACCCATCGGTTGGTACGTGATCGCGCGCAATTAACGGAGAGAGATCGACGAGAAGCCCGTTGTCAATGAATTCTGGATACCGCGATAAATGGTCCCAGAAAACGTCCGGAGCCGTGCCAGAAACAAAAGCGGTGTTCAACGCATTCCAGTAATCGAACCAACCGGTTTGCGTGATTTTGATTTTGATGTCTGGATTTTCCTTTTCAAACGCGTCGGCGCACGCTTGGTAGGAAGGTTGCTGGTTACTGTCCCATAGCCAGTAGTTAATTTCCGTTGCGCCCTGTACCGGATTCCCTACTACGAAGCTCGCTGCGAGTAGTGTTTTAGTCAGGGGGGTCATGGCAGGTGATTGGTGTTAGCGGTTGGCAGTTAGCGGTTAGCAGTTAGCGGTTGGCAGTTAGCGGTTGGCGGTATTAAGGTAATCAGGGGCAGTTGACGGATGAGACCTATGGGACACATGGGACTTATGGGTTAGTAGCAGTCAACTTCGCTCCGTTTGCTGAGGATTTGTCATCTGTCATTTGTCATCTGTCATTCCGTTAGGCGCGTAGCGCCTAGCGGAAGCCGGTGTATTGCAAGGATTCCACGACCTTGCGCCCAAAGAGTACGAGAAGGATAGCGATGGGAACGATACCGAGCACCGTGCAGGCCATTAGGCCACTCCAATCCGGCGTGCCGCCGGCTTGCTGCGCCCGGAAAGAGTTAATCGCCACCGCCATCACCTGAACGGATCGGTCGCGTCCGATCAGGAACGGCCAGAAAAAATCATTCCAGGCATTCAGGGCCGCCAGAATCGTGAGAGTAGCAAGCGCTGACCGATGCACCGGCAGCACGACCCGAAAGAAGATAGTGAAATAGCAGGCGCCATCGATGCGGGCAGACTCTTCCAATTCTCGAGGTGTCGACAGAAACATCTGGCGCAAGAAGAAAACTGCAAACGGCGTCATCAAAGCGTATGGCGCTGCCATACCTTGGTAGGTATTCAACCAGCCAAGATCTTTGATTAGAATGAAATTGGGGATGAAGAGCACCACGCTGGGAATCATGGTGGCAGCCAAGAACAGGAAAAAGATCAGTCTCCGGGCATAAAACCGAAGCCGGGCGAACGCATACGCAGCCATCGCGCTGAAAGCGATCTGGGGGATAACGGCTAACGAGGTGAAAACGACGCTGTTCATTAGCGCCCGGTAGAAATCCACCTTGCCGAAGCTGGTTTGCAACAGACGCGGGTCATTGGGGCTGATCAAGCCAATGACGCGCTCGAAATTGAAAAGTGTCGGATGCTGAGGCAGCAATGAGTTAGCACCAGTATAGAGCGTGCTGCTATCACTGAGCGCAGTCTTAGTCGCGATCCACATCGGCCCCAGGGAGATGACCGCGAATACTGCGAGAATCGCGTAACCAAACCAAGCAGAAAATCTTAACCGCGAATGCACGCGAATGGACGCGAAATTGGTCATGAGGCTTGGGGTCGATTTGTCGGTAGAAGAGGACATTGGGGTGTGGTTCACATGGCTTCAAAACCCGGAATACGACAGTTGCCGACAAATGTCTGCAACCTCACACGACCGAAGCCCATCGCGCTGCTCGGCCACATACTGCACATACGCCCAGTGACTAATATTCGCGTTCATTCGCGTCCATTCGCGGTTGAGATTTTGTTTCTTCATCCTAGGTCAGATTGGCCGGAGCGGAGGATTCGCATTTGCAGTAGGGTCACGATGGCGAGACACACAAAGAGGGCGCAGGAGAGAGCGGAGGCGTATCCCATGCGGAAATTGACGAACCCATTTTCGTAGATGTACCAGACAATGGTCCGGGTGGCGTAGTTTGGGCCGCCTAGTGTGGTTACGGCGATGGTGTCAAAGACCTGAAATGACCCGATGATACTGGTGACCAAAACGAACACCATCGTTGGCCGGATCAAGGGCAAAGTGATGCCAAAAAAGTTTTTCCAAGGCCCCGCTCCTTCTATTCTGGCCGCCTCATAGATATCCTTCGGGATGGCCTGCATCCCGGTGTAGAACAACAATGCCGTCAATCCCATATGCCGCCAGATGTTGACCACGGCAACCGTCGGCAAAGCGAGTTGTTGATCGGTGAAAAAGGGGATCCGGCCGATCCCGATCCATTGTAATACGGCGTTCCCAAACCCCAACAGGGGATCTAGCATCCAAAACCAGATGATGGCAGCAATGACATTCGCGATAAGGTAGGGAGCTAGGATAATCGAACGGAGGGCTACCGATCGTCCCAAGCGGGCAAGTAATGCGGCCAGCAGCAGACCGATGACCGTTTGGATCGGGATATTGTAGATCACATACAGCAACGTGACCTTCATCGAATCCCAGAAGGCTGCGTCATTCCAGAGTTTTGGAAAGTTTGCCCCGCCGATGAATTTCGGGGCGCGTAAAAGGTTCCAATCGGTCAGACTAATGTACAGGGCCCGAAAAGCCGGCATCAGATAGAACGCGAAGAATCCGATAAGAGCCGGTGCGATAAAGATCCAGGCCGCGTGGGATTCTCGGAAACGAAGCGTATGGAAGAAGGAAGAGCGGCGCGGTGGAGTATTAGACCGTTGCGGAAGTGACGTGACCTTGGGCTGTGCGCGCGCGGACATGGTAAGAATGACAAATGGCAAATGACAGATCGTTGTATCGGGGCTCTAACTGGGAAGAATCGATCTCTTTAACAGGGGAAACGGGGGGTAACGGGGCTAAAAGAAGGACTAAGGGAGTACGGGGTTTTGGGGGCTAACGCGTGTTAGTTTGTGCAGAACTAACACGTGTCAGGTAAAGGTCAAGTTGGTTTTTTTGGCCGCTCTCTTGTTTGTATCAGTCGCAATTGTCCCAAAGGGGCTATAGGACTCAGCCCGGGGTTTAACCCCCGGTTAAAACCCCGGGCTGAGTCCTTAGGTCCCTTCGGGACGCATCTGACTCTCGGTGTTCCCGCTGGCTCCTTGGCCGCTGAATCAACAGCAGCCCAACCACCAAAGCGCAGGCGGCGAACAGAGCCATGGTTGCTCCCATGGCGACTGGGGTCCCGTGGTACCATATCGCGACGAATTCGCTGGAGATAGCGCCGCCAAGCATCCGGATACTGCCAAAGGCCGAGGAGGCTACGCCTGCGATCCGTGGCATGGGTTCCAAGGCACCATGAACAGCATTTGGCGTTACTAGCCCCATGGAGAAAGTATTGAGGATTAATAGCGGCATGATCGAGACGGCGTTGGCGGCATGATCGAGACGGCGTTGAGCCATCCGAAGATCGCGCCGCCGAACAATGCCGCGGTGGCGCCAAAGGAAATGATCAGGCCAACAATGATCAGCCGGTTCGCAGAGAAGCCTCGGGAACTGAGCCCGCCGCTGACGAACGCGCCCACCGCAATAGCAAATGCGTTCACCGCGAACAGGGCGCCGTAAATCCGCGGATCAACTCTAAATACATCAATAAAAACAAAGGCCGAGCCGCTCACGTAGGCAAAGAGGGCGCCAAAGCTGGTCCCGCCGATCAGCAAGTACAGCAGACAAGTCCGGTGCGAGAGGACTTGCCAGTAGTTGGTTATGAGCTGTCGCGGACGCAGGGCGTGGCGGTCCCGCATCGGCATCGATTCTTCCAGACTGACTAGAAGCACGATAACGAGAAATGCTGCCGCGGCGGCCAGCCAAAAAAAGACGGCTCGCCAACCTTGCCAAGTCGCGATCAGACCGCCCAAGGTCGGAGCCACGATCGGTGCAATCGTGCCCACCACGCTAATGTAGGAAAGACGCGACCTGGCGGCTGCTCCGGAGAAAAGGTCACGGATGATAGCAAACGTGATGACGGAGCCGGCCGCAGCGCCAAGCCCTGGCTCAAGATAGAGACCGTGTCTGCAAGGCGTACCCCAAGTGATACACCGATCACAGGCAGTGACGCCAGGCATGAATCGATTGAAAGCGATGGCAATGCCACGCTCGCCGCTAACAAGAAGATGAACGACTTGGAGTGCGGGCGGATTCTAAACCGCGGATTAGGTTGCTTGAATTCTTGCATTTAGCCTGCGGTGCTCATCCCGCAACCGCGGGACGCATGCATCGGTGAGCAACGCAGGCTTTTGGACGATGGACTATTAAGCATTCTCGTTTTCAAAAACTGATAATGCGCGAAACCGGCTGATGGAGAACTCCTCCTGTCCAGGATCTCCAACCCCGACGCGGGCGGCTACTTCAACGCTCCACTACTCCAACACTCCTTCACTCCGTTCGCCCGGATTCGAGGACGACGACGAGGACGAGAACGAAGCTCATCGTTGAGCCTGAATGGCGCGGATCGCGTCGATAGTTATATGATGCCAGACACATATAACGTATCGAACTAGTCCCATCGATCCGCTGCCATTCGGGCTATTAGCCCCCGGAAATTTTCTTGGTTGTCGTTTCTTCACTCAATTTTTGCGTTCCATTCAGTTTTGGTCCTTCCACATGAACCAGGGTTCCCTCGGCCAAACTATCCATAGGGTTAACCACGACCTGATCCGTCGGCAAAAGGCCGCTCACTATTTCCAACTCGCCTCCTAAATCGCGCCCAATCTTGATCTTCTTAATGTGAACTCGGTTATCCGGTCCAACGACGCCAAGTGACGCGCCTTCTGATCTGAACAACAGGGAGCTCGATGGGACCAACAACGACTTCGGTCCCTCGGTTTCCAGGTGTACGGGTGAATAAGCTCCCGGAAAAAGTTGGCCGGACTCATTCGCCACATCGATCTCGGTCAGCAAGGTACGCGAGTTCGGATCAATCGCGCCGGCGGTACGAACGACTTTTCCGAAGAACTTTTGCCCAGGAAACCCGGGGAAGTTAATCGTGGCAGGACCTCCTTCCTGAACGTATCCCGCCATGGTTTCCGGGACGTTCACATAGATCCGGAGCGGAGAGATTTGCGCGAGCGTAAACAGTGCGCGTCCGGATCCGGAAGTAACGATCTGGCCGATATCGGTGTTTCTGGCGGTCACAACTCCGTCGAACGGCGCCCGTACTATCTTGAAGTCCTCCAGAGCCTGTAATTGCGAAACCGCGGCAGCATCGGCGCTCACCGTGGCATCTTTGGATCGATAGTCGCTATCGGCGGTATCAAAGTCTTGTTGGGCGATTACCCGGCGCTTCAACAGATCCTGGGCCCGCACATAGTTGGCTTTCGACAGGTCCAGCGCAGCCTGAGCCTGGTTTAGCGTCGCTTTAGCCTGACTCAATTCTTGATCAACCTGAGGGGTATCAATCTCAGCCAGTACATCTCCGGCCTTCACTTTAGAACCGATATCGAAATACCACTTCTTCAGGTAGCCGGTAGTCTGGGCGAAGATGGGCGCTTCGGTATAAGCCTGCGTCTGCCCTGGCAGATCGATCGCCACGGTAGCGGGCGCTTTCCTAGGCGTCACTACCGCCACGCTTAACTCGGCCGAGCGATTGGTTTCTTGCTGCAGTGACGCTACGGAAACTGCGCGGGACATAATGCCGGTAACGGCTAAAACGGTGAACGCCGCTCCTGCAGCCACCGTAAGCGATGCGATGGGCCATCGCCTTTTTGCCTTCGGTTCAGCTCGGGGGTTACCTTTCAGCGCTCCTGGAGCCGATTTGTTCGGCTCGCATTCCAAAATGCTTCCTTCCATATTCTCTCTTTAGCTCTAAGTTAACAATTGCGGTTAACAGTTCGTGTTAACAATTCAATTAGGCAGCTGCGGGTTCTGGCGAGCTCGATCGAGCCGAGGGAGAACGTGATTTTCTAATTAACATGAAAATTGTCGGCACAAAAAATAGAGTGGCCACGGTAGCAAACACCAGACCGCCGATCACGGCTCGGCCCAGAGGCGCGTTTTGCTCGCCGCCTTCACCCAGACCCAGCGCCATTGGCACCATACCGATGATCATCGCGAGCGCAGTCATTAGGACGGGGCGTAGCCGGACATAACCGGCCTGGAGAGCGGCGCGATAGGAATCGCGCAATTCGGCTTGTTGCTCGTTGGCAAAAGTAACCACCAACACGCTATTAGCGGTGGCCACCCCCATACACATGATAGCGCCCATCAGAGCAGGGACGCTAAGCGTAGTGTGAGTAATAAATAACATCCAGACAATGCCAGCCAGCGCGCAGGGCAGCGCCGTGATAATAATCAGGGGTTCAATCCAGGATTGGAAGTTCACCACCATCAACAGATAGACCAGCACCATGGAAAAGAGGAGACCTAGGTATAACCCTAGGAAGGAGTCGTTCATGGTTCGGACCTGGCCGCGAATATTGATGATACTTCCCTTCGGTAAATCCTTCTGAGCTTGGTCCACCAATTTTTGGATGTCTGCGGAAACGGCACCAAGGTCTCTGCCGGAAATGTTTCCGTAGATGTTAATCACGGGCCGAATGTTGTAGTGATCCGCTATCGGGAACGTCGCACTCCGACTAATGTCGGCTACGTTGCCCAGGATCTGCAAAGTTTGACCGGTTCCCCCTAGAATTGGGAGGTTGCGCAGCGCGTCCAACGAATCAATGTCGTACTGGGGCGCCATCGCGTTGATCTGATAGTTGACTCCATTTTTAGGGTCGACCCAGAAGTTAGGATTGGTGGTTTGGGAACCGCTGAGCGCTCCCAGAACAGTGGTAGCCACCTGGCTCTGAGTGAGGCCAAGCAAAGCGGCCTTGGAGCGATCGACCGTGACGTCGAGCCGGGGAGCATCGGTCGGTTCCTGGATTCTTACATCAACTGCGCCTGCCACCCGCCGAACCTTTTCCAAAAGATTACGGGCAAAGACACCATTCGCTGCCCGGTTTGCGCCGATGATCTGAATATCTACCGGAGCTGGTAATCCGAAATTCAAAATCTGGGCGACGATATCAGCCGGCGGATACCAATAACTCACTCCCGGGAATTCTCCTTGCAGCCGGGTACGAATGGCTTGGACAAAATTATCCGTGGGATCGTGTTTCTGGTTCAATGAGACGAGAATATCTGCATCCGCAGAACTCATAGTCCCGGTCGTGTTGTAGGAAAGATTGATTCCGCTGTAAGGAATGCCTAGGTTGTCGATAATTCCCTGCAACTGATCCGCAGGAATTACCTTTCGGATCATCTGTTCGATCAGGTCGACGTTTCGGGCGGTCTCCTCGATTCGCATCCCGGTTTTCATCCGAACATGCAAATCAAACCGGCCAGCATCGACACTAGGGAAGAAGTTCTGACCCAGGAATGGCACCAGGACCATCGAGATGACGACGAACCCGATCACGACGGTGACGATTTTGCCGGCATTTCGCAGGCAGATACCCAATAGATCCCGATAACTCTCGCGGAAGGCCTCAAATCGGCGTTCGAAGGCACGATGGAAACCGCCGAACCAACCGAAGATTCCAAAGATCCCCTTTCGACGAGGGGTCACAGGTTTGGCATGCTCTGTCGGCCTCGCTCCATGGGGGTCCCCTCCGGCGTGGGGTTCCTCTTTCATCCAATACATCGCCAACGTCGGTACGAGGGTTCGCGAGAGGATATAAGAGGCTATCATAGCAAAAATCACGGCCTCGGCCAGCGGCGCAAAGAGGTACTTAGCGACTCCCGACAAGAAGAAGACCGGCACGAAAACAATACAGATGCACAAAGTGGAAACGAGGGCCGGTACCGCGATTTGGGCGGCGCCTTCACGAATGGCGTCCAGCTTCGGTTTTCCCTCAGCCAGGTGCCGATCGATGTTTTCAATGGTAACCGTGGCGTCGTCCACCAGGATACCAACGGCCAGCGCCAGACCGCCAAGGGTCATAATGTTAATGGTCTCACCCAACGCGCTGAGTGTGACGATCGAGCACAGGATCGCTAATGGGATAGAAATCGCGATAATCAGCGTGCTTCGAAAATCACCCAAAAAGAGCAGGATCATCAGCGCGGTTAAACAGGCCGCTATCACACCTTCCCTGACCACACCTTCAATCGCCGCGGTTACGAAGATGGACTGATCCGCTAAGAGCTGGAGGTTAAGGGTGTCAGGCAAAGTTTTCTTCAGCTCGGGCAACATCTTCTTAACCCCGCTGACGATATCCAGGGTGGACGCATTTCCCGTCTTCTGAATATCAAGCATGGTCGCCCGCTGACCGTTAAACCGAACCACGTTTCGGTCTCGCTGATCTTCGCGGTTCCGGCCGGCAGCGTAAGGTTTTGGGCGTTAACCGCGTTGACGACATCAAACGGTGTCAGCCCACGCGATTGCAAAGCCTGGTAATTGAGGTCAATCGAGACGTAACGTTGCTTGCCTCCGTAGGGATAAGGTACGGATGCGCCTGGAACCGTGATCAGCTGGACCCGAACAAAATTCAGACCGTAGTCATTGAGTTGTTGTTCGGACAATCCTTGGCCGCTGAGTCCTACGCGCAGGACTGGGACGTTGGTAGCGCTATAGCTCAGCACTAGAGGCGGCGTGATACCGGTCGGCAGCTGTCGCAATATGGCTTGGGAGACGGACGTTACCTGAGCAATTCCAGTCGGAACACTGGCGGTGGGCTGCAAAAAGATCTTAACCACGCCGATCCCATAAAGCGACTGCGACTCGATATGTTCGATGTTATCGACGGTGGTGGTAAGAACGCGCTCATAAGGCCAGGTGATCTTCTCTTCCAGGTCTTGCGGTGAAAGTCCGGCGTAGTTCCAAATGACCGAGATCACCGGGATGTTGATGGAAGGGAAAATGTCTTTGGGAGTTCCAATAATAGCGAGAACTCCGGCAATCAAAATAAAGATGGCTAAGACAATGAAAGTGTACGGCCTGCGCAGGGCCAGATTGACGATCCACATAGATTATTCTCCTGCCGCGTTCAGTAAGAAGGGCGCCTGGACGCCGCAGCTGGCGCCTATACAACATCGGCAGTTCCCCCCGGAACGACATGTTCTATGACTATCGATCTTTCTCTCGTTCCCTAAAATGCTATACTGGGATTAATTTGATACCTTTTAAGTATGGATCGGCCTAGCATCCGCGAGCTGGAATGTTTTGTTGCCGTGGCTGAAGAACTGCATTTCTCCAAAGCCGCAAAACGGTTACACATGTCGCAGCCGCCATTGAGCAGGCAGATTCAAAGCCTGGAACGGAAACTGGGAGTCCAGTTGCTGAAACGAAAGACGCGGTTGGTGGAGCTAACCTCACCGGGCAGAAGTTTTCTCAACGATGCCAGAGAGACACTGCACAGCCTGGATCGAGCGATGATCACCGTCCAGCGCATGCAACAAGGAGAGAACGAACGGCTGCGCTTAGGGTTTATCGGTTACTTGTTGGCGCCGGACTTGGTAGAGGTGTTGCGTGGCTTTCGCAAAGAGCGTCCCCAATGTCAAGTGGAGCTGGTTGACATGGAACCCGGCGACCAGCTTAACGATATTCGCGAAGGCAAACTCGATGGTGGCTTCTTCGGGATCGGGCCGGCTGAACCTTTGTGGGATCTCAAAATGTTCAATTGGAAGACGGTGCCACTGGTGATCGTCCTGCCGGAGGATCATCGGCTGGCCCAGAAGCCTTGCAAGCTGACGCTCGCCAACCTGAAGGAAGAGAATTGGATTATGATTTCTCGGAGCCGCGCCTCTGCCTTTCGCGGATTGATCGACGAGCTTTGTCTGGCGGCAGGTTTTTTGCCTCGAATCGTTCAGGAGTCTGACAGTGTGCAAGCGGTACTGGCGATGGTGGCGGCCGGGACCGGTATTGCGATCGCTTCTGAGACGCTGACGCAGATGATTGGTCGCGGACTAGCTTATCGCATGTTGGCTTCTCGAAATGCGGTGCTCCGGCGTAATTTTGTTTGGAGGAGCGAGGTGAATTCTGAGGCGTTGCGGGTGTTTAATAGCGTGTTACACCGGTATCGGAGCGAGACGGCCGCGGGGGAAGAGCGGGCCGAGCGCATGCTCGTCGTAGGAGCTAGGAGCTAGGAAGGCAGAGGTGAAAGGTGGGGATGCACCTGGGGCGGAAAATCGGAATAGCCGCAAAAAGGCGCAAAAAGCACAAAAAGAAGACCAAGAAAAAATCTCACGCAAAGGGGCAAAGATGAAGAGGGTGAAAGGTGAAAGGTTTTCTGACTGTACTTCGTGACCTCTGTGACCTTCTGTGAATCAATCTGGTCTCTGTTTTACCTTGGCGTCTTTGCGGCTTTGCGTGAGTTTTTTCCTCTTCTTTTTTTTGTGCTTTTTGCGCCTTTTTGCGGCTATTCCGGTTTAGGGCTGCCAGGGCTACGATCATTCAGTCCCTACGGGACAAAATCTCCGCTTTTTCGTCTTCGGTTAGGTAGAAGGGGCGAAACTCGGAGTCGAGAAGGTGGGCGTAACCGTCTGGGCCTTTGACGGCTAAAGCTTGGTCACGGGTTGGTGTGGTAAATAGTGGATCCCGGGCGGGTTTCCAGGCCACGGTGGCGCGGCGGCGCCGTCCGTTTTCCCATTCATAACGGATGTATTGGCGACGGCGATGAAAGCGGGTACTGAGAATGGTCACTTCGACCGGATCAGGGCGTTCGGCGGCGCGACGTAGACTGCGGCCGATGGCTACGACACGGAAGCAGCCGGCGATAGAGATAATCACAAACGCCGCTTCGATAGCTAAAGACACCGCCAATGTGATTTCACGGTTACGCAATAGATCTAATGCGTATGAAACCGTAGCGGTGGTAGGGTTACTCTCAAGGTAAAGGATCACCGGGTCTTGAGATTCATCGAGATCACCAACAAAGAAGATGTTTTTGTTGCGGGTATACGAGGCAGCAGCTCCGTTCCGGCCGTGAACGGGGATGGTGTAATCCAGTTTCAAATCGCCCCAATTGGTAAACAATCGGCTTCTGATTTCTCCGCTCACGGTCCCGCGCAACGCGCGCACACCTTGTTTGGATAACTGGATATCTTCGAAAATACCGGGACCAAGCGCCAATGCGAAGACGGCAAAGCAGCCCGCGAAAAACAGCCCGCAAAGCAACAGCACAATGACTTTCTGCGTTGTGCCGATTTTCTCGGCTAGCTCCAGAGGGCGCTTAGGAAATGCTGCCAGGTTCATGGTGGTTAGCGGTTAGCGGTTAGCGGTTTGCGGTTTGCGGTTTGCGGTTTGCGGTTAGCGGATTGCGGTTTGCGGTTTGCGGTTTGCCGTTAGTGGCTTGCGCTTATATCGAAGCTGAAAAGCGAAATCAAACACAGGGTTGGTTGCGGTGGTTTATGGCTCGGGATGGCCGGTCTGGGGTAAATTGCGGGGCGGCTGGGGTGGAGCAGATGGGATCCGCCTTCGCCAAGCCTACGGCGCGACGGGCCTTTATGGGACTCATGAGACTTATGGGGGCCGATGGCCCGCGTCATCGTTTTCGTCGGCGGGCTTGGCGCCAATGGCGGGGGGCTAGGCCGACCTGATGCTAGAATTGGCGGGACAAGTGGTGGGGAGAATCGAAACCGAGGACCAAGGAGATTTCTTTCACGGACATGGGGGTATTGAGGAGGAGATCCTGGGCCTTTTGGATGCGGGCCTGGAGTTGATATTGCTTGGGGCTAAAGCCGGTTCGACTCTTGAACGCTTGCCGGAACCGGGAATAGCCGACGCGCAAGGTGGTGGCGACCTCCTGCATCCGCATCCGTTCCTGATACTTTTCCATGATCAACCGTTGCGCGCTTTGGACAAAGTCATCCCCAAGCACCGGCGTGCTTCGGCGAAGCCGAGTTGCTTCCAGGACGAGCGATAAAATGTGTATGCCCATGGTCGATAGCAGGGCTTGGCTTCCGGCGGATAAACGTTGAGCTAAGCCATGGCACCGGTCATAGCAGAGCAGCAGATCTGGAACGAAACCGACTCGAAGAACCGCGCGCTCCGGAGCGATGTGGCCCGCTTCTTTAGCTCGATCGAAACAGCCACCATTGCATTCGATCCAGTGCTCAGCCCAACCAGTTTTTTCGTCCGGCGCATAGCGATGCCAAATCCCGGGGAATAGGAGGAGGACACTCCCCGCCCCTACTCGCGAACGTTTAGTCGTGCTTTCGGACTCAAACACGCCCCGCCCTTCTGAGATATAAATAATCTGGTAGGCCTGCAGTACCCGGCCATTCGCCCAGGTAAAGTGATGATCAACGGGGTGACGTAAAGGAGGGTAATCGTGATAAGGCGCGATCTTGGAATATCCCACCGATGTGGCCGCGCATTCCCACGGGTCGTGTGATTTTCTGTTCGGGAGATAGATGAAGTAGTTCTTCATAGCCGGCGGGTGGCTGATAAATGCGCATGCATTTATGGGGGATGCTGGGCGGGTCAGCAATTTTTATATGGTGGTGGTGCGCTCTCCACAATCGTCCTCGTCCTCGTCGTCGTCGTCGTCCTCGATGGTATGGCGTTTGGCTCCGCCCAGTGATGATCCTCGGCCGAGTATCGTTTTGGGGTCAGCTCAACGACGCAGAACCAGCCCAACTTTCGAGGACGACGACGAGGACGAGGACGATCGCGAGTTGCTTACAGCTTTGCTTTTTCGGGATCCCGTAAGACCCCGGCGAAAAGGAGTTGGCCGGAGTCGTCATCGACGATGGCGAATAAGAATGGGCGATCGAGGACCAAATTGAAGGGTTTCGGCCTTTGGCGTCGCATGGCGGTTGCCTCCATTTGGACTTCGGTGGCGGCGGCGGCTTCGCTTCCGTTTTCGTCAACTCGGAGATATGTCTGTTGGATTAATCCTGAGACAAAGAACTTGCGGGGATCGTCAAACATGGGAGCGAAATCTTGGCTCGGCTGGAAGATCGCTTTTACCCCGAGTTCCGTCAGCGGGGCGATCAGTGAGTCGCGATAAGAAACCTTGAACTTGGGCAGGGTGATGGATCCTGCAGCTTCAGAAAACTCGGCGAGCGTGTCTTTCCAGGAGCCGGTGCGAAGCTTTTGCACGAGCGTCGCAAGATCGATTGCTTTGTCGGGTAAAATCAGCACCATTTCCAAGGTACCACCGTCGTAAGGAAGCTTGATGGCTTGGAAATCGTCTGTGGCCAAATACGGCGCTGATAGACTCCTTTTCATCATGGTGACCTCACAGGGCCCAGCCTTATCGCGGTGAAATTGGCTGGCGAAATTTTGAGCAGCGGCAAACGGCTTTTCCCAAGCGCCTTTAAAATACACGGCATCGATCAGCACCAACGGCGGTTTAGGCGGTTGTTGGAGGAGACCCGCGATACGACCATCGGTTGCCTTGGCGACCCAGTCGTTGATGGCTTTCATGGTCTCCGGGGTTCCTAAATCCCCGGATTGAATCTCCGGCTGGAACAGGTCCTTTACCTTCGCCACAAAAGTCGGGCGTAAGCGGGTGGAACTGTCACACCACAAGGCATTTGCGATTTTTAGAGTGATATTGGGGGGCAGATGAGAGGAGAGCTCCATCCCGGGGAAAAGGACATGTTGGGAGTCGTCCTGTGGAACAAAACCAATGACGCGACTCAGTTCGTGGGCGCTGACCCCGCTACAGCCGGCATAAACCATGCCCAAAGCAAGCTCGAGGCTGAACGGCGAAACGACGATGTTTTCCTCGGTATGAGCAGCGATCAACTGGGAGAGCAACGCAAGTCCGAACCGATTCGTTTGATCACCAGCGGGCGCAGCGGGACTGCTATTGGCAGCGAAACCCAGAATAAGGCCCCCGAGAAAGGGGGAAAACCGAAGTAAACGAATGATTCGAACGATCGCGCTAGCTTTCCTGTCGAAGTATTGGATCGTAAATTTCACTATTTGTATGACTCCAGAGGAACAGAATTTGATCGAAAATTTGTTTGAGCGATTGCGGCAGGCTGATACTAGCCCGAAGGATCCTCAGGCCGAGCAACTGATCCGAGCCAAAACCGCGGCGTTTCCGTCGGCGCCCTATCTTTTGGCTCAGGCGGTGATCGTTCAAGAACATGCGCTCGCTAATGCGCAAGCACGGATCGCGGAACTGGAGAATCGACTAGCCGCAGGCAATCAAAACGCTCCTGCCGGCGGTGGCAGTTTTCTTTCCGGCGTAAGCCGCCTTTTCGGAGGAGGTAACAAACCCACGCCACCTCCAGTGCCTCAGCAGGCGCCAATACCGCAGCAAGCGCCGCAGCCTCAGTATCAACAAGCCCCTCAGCCGCAATACCAGCAAGTGCCGGGCACAGGGGCACCGGTTGCGCCTCCGCCCCAGGCAGTGCCCTATCCATCCACCGTAAATCTCCCAGCGAGCTCCGGAGGCGGCTTCTTAAAGAGCGCCCTAGCAACGGCTGCGGGAGTGGCTGGTGGCGCCGCCCTTTTCCAGGGCATCGAGAGCTTAATCGGTCATAACGCGGGCGTTTTTGGCCCTGCTCTCAGTGAACGAGGGTTTTCTCCAGAAGCCGGCGGTAATACCGAGATCGTCAACAACTATTACAATGAGCCCTCGGGTGAAGCCGGCAAAGTCGCTGAAGAGCGTGCTGACAATCAACCGGAGGTGGCACAGAACGATTTTGATCAGAACCAGAACCAAAATATCGATTTCGATCCAAATCTGACCGCGGATAATGATCCAGGCGGAGGCGACGATTTCGGGTCGGGCGATGATTTCGGGTCGGGCTCGGACGATAATGTGGTGTAGGCGGTAGCATTAAGGACGCGCAGCCAAGCGTGGTGGGGCGAGTGCCTGCCGCGCCGTAGGCTCGGCGGAGGCGGGCTCCGGAACGGCCTGAGACAGGTCGCAGGGGAACCCAAGCTTTTGCGACCCCTGACGGGATGCACCGAATCGCTACCGAGCCGGGGTTGCAACGCCACTAGTTAGGATGCCCAAACGCAGTGTCAGCGTCGCCAAGTTGTAGTTATTCATTCGCTCGGCGAGGCCGCACGATAGAAACGGCTCGGCGCGCAAGTAGGCCTTGCACACTCTGGGCCTTCGACGGACGCAAATCCGTTGCGAGAAAGTTTTCGGTCGTTCAGGAGCCCGCCTCCGCCAAGCCTACGGCGCGGCAGGCACTCGCCCCACCAATGTAGGCTCCACCCAATTTGAGGGCTAGCCTCACCGATTTTCGTCCCTATCGCTCGCCGGCGGCGAGTTTCTTGAGTTTGCTGCCGAGGGTGACCTTGGCGGCGGAACTCATCCGGTCGATAAACAGGATGCCATTCAGGTGGTCGGTCTCGTGCTGCACTGCTCGGGACAATAAACCTTCGGCCTCGAAGGAGACCGGTTTGCCGTCAAGGTCTAAGGCGGTCACCTTCACATGTTCGGCCCGGGAAATATCGGCGGTGACCTCTGGAAAGCTTAGGCAACCCTCCGGACCGATCTCGGTTTCCCGGCTCAATTCCAGCTGCGGATTGAGCAGAATCAGCGGCATTTGTTCTTTCGGATCAACTTCCTGTCCATCAATCCACATCCGGCTTGGCCGGTTCTCAGCGTCGGAAACATCGATCACCGTCAATTGAATGGCTTCACCCACTTGTTGCGCGGCGAGCCCGACACCATGTGCCTCGTGCATGGTTTCGATCATGTCTTGCGCCAGGGTACGGATCTCCTCCGTGACCTTATCGATTTGCTTTCCTTTTTTTCGCAAAGCCGGATCCCCGTAGATAACGATCTCGCGAATCATTTGGTTTCTTTAGGTTGGGTGAAAGTCGGCAAATTTTTGATACCGGCTTGTTTCAAGGCATCCAAGACCTGGACCAGGAAGCCGAAGGATACTTCTTTCGAGGCACTCATGTTGATCGGTTGATTTGGCAACTTCTCCTGGTGCGCCTTCAGCTCTGAGGCCAATGCGTCCACGTTGGCGAGTGGTTTGTCACCCAGATAAAGCTTCTCGTCTGAAGTGATCGAAAGCACCAACGGCTCTTGAGTCGCTGCGCCTTGAGTGGCGCTCTTTGCTTCCGGCAGATTGATGGACAACTGAGATTGTGCCGTCTTAAAGGTAGTCGTGACAATAAAAAAGATCAGCAAAATCGCGAAGATATCGATCAGCGAAACGATGATGATTTGCGGCGTTTTTCTACGCTTGACGTAGAACCTCATCGAGTAACCTCCTCGAGTGTATCCGGATGATGATCTGTTTCGGGCTCACCCCGCCGCTGGAACATCTTCTCGATCAGTTCGGTCACTAACGACTCCATCTGGATTGCTAAGGTCTCGACTCGGCGGCTAAAAGTAGACCAGAAGATCAACGCAAGTATGGCGATGGCTAAGCCAACAATGGTTGTGCTCAGAGCTTCGCTAATGCCGGACGCAATCCCTTTTAGATCGGAGGTCGAAGTGACACCGGACCCGATATTGGCGAACACTTTCACCAAACCAGTCACCGCACCCAGCAGACCGAGGAGCGGAGAAATGCCAACTATGATTTCAAGGATAAACAGACCAGCTTCTAAACCCACTACTTCGCGACGAGCGCGGGTCTGGACTATTTCGAGCGTTTCAGCTTTGGTGGCGTTGGCGGATCTGACCACTGCATCCAGGACCTGGCCCATGGCGGAATCATCGTCTTTCACTAGCCTGCGCAACTGCTCGAGACTTTCCCCGGAGCGATAGCCGACGATAGACTTCTCAATTAGACGCGGGATCACAGCTCCCTTCCGCAACGCAATCAAGCGCAAGAAAATCACGCTGATGGCCACGAAAGAACAGGCCAAGAGAATCCACATGAAGACCCCGCCGTTAACAATGAAATCGGTCGGGTTTTGGAGCAAAGCTAAAAACGTCATTTTGGTAGTTACATGTAATTGAAGCTAAAGGTAAATTCGAGTCCACGTTCCGGAACCAGCGGAATCAGTTCCTGGGGCATGGGTGGGATCTTGGC
>WNFI01133822.1_pt1 | contig 28930 bp, 17 predicted proteins | sample 5400471 | NCBI WGS metagenome assembly WNFI01 (sample SAMN13153348, study PRJNA577476) | soil metagenome | isolation source: 100 cm saprolite on Douglas fir-dominated hillslope | place: USA:California | collected 2013-09-17
AAAGGAATTTGATATGCGAGGAATTGCATACGCCCTGGTCCAGGAAAAAGCACCGCCCTCGAGCGAAAGTCAGACGGAACTCGCCGGTCATCCTGGATTTGCATGGACGGCAAGGCGTGGTGTTGTCGAGCGTCATGGTTTCTATGACCGATTCATTGTGGGTAGCGGAGATCGAGTGATGAGCTTGGCGATGTATGGTTATCATGAATTTCCATCTATGCGAGACTTATTGGCTAGCGTCTGTTCTGAACCCCAAATCGCAGACGCCCTAAACTGGTCAACGTCGTTCTATGCAGATGTTCAAGGAAGTGTGTTTTACGTGGAGGGTCCCATATTTCATTTGTGGCATGGCCGCAGCGCAGATCGTCACTACCTTGAGAGACACAAAATATTGCGAGACGCCAACTTCGATCCGCACGCCGACATATGCATAGACAGCAATGGCTGCTGGAAATGGAACAGTCCCAAACCCGAACTCCATCGAAGATTGAGGGAATATTTTGAAGACCGCAACGAGGGGCCGGGACCGAGCAAAATACAGAAACCTTCGCGGCAGGTGAAGGATAGCGCGGAATCCAATGTAAATTCCTGCGCAGCATCGATGTGAGTGGCTTTCTTTGGAGGAAAGAAGAGAATCACGGATTGTTTCCAGCGGCTTGCGAGTTGCTATTCAAGAAAGTCTTTTATGCCAGTTCGAGTGGTTTTGACGAACCTCGGATCGCTTGGAAATATTCAGCCTTTTCTGGTGCTCGCTCACGAGATGCGGCGTACCGGTTACAGGCCGATTCTAGCGGTCGGGGAGCAATATGCCCAATATGTTCGCAATTTAGGCTTCGATTTTACAGGTATAGGAACCGATTTTGACTACCGAAATTTGCAAAAGCGAGATACCGCAGGTGAGCTCCGGGGAATAAATCCTCTGGATTTGCTAACCGAGTCTTTGCCAATCTTTGCGGACTTGCTTCCGAAGATGTTCTCAGAGCTCAGCGAGGCGTGTCGGCACGCAGATGTACTAATCAGTGGCCACTTGCAGCCGGTGTCCAGGATGATCCACGAAATCACGAACATTCCTTTCGTCTCCATCCACACTAACCATTTTGGAGAGCTGCAACCAGAAGCCTATCGTCGCGCGGCGTGCTCTGTAATCAATCCATTTCGACGGAAGCACAACTTGCCGCCCATTTGTGATCCCATTCATACAGATGCCAATTCGCCCCAGTTAGCCTTGTATGCGATTAGCCGCTATTTGCGTCCGCGGGGTAGTAGATGGCCGGAACACTACCACGTGAGCGGTTTCATGTTTCCAGAAGAAGACGCTTGGCAGCCGAAATACGACCCGAAGTTGCTGGCCTTCCTAGCCGCTGGCCCACCTCCGGTAGTGTTCAGTTTCAGCAGTGTTGTCCACGAAGACCCGGTTAGAATGACAAAATTGCTCATTGATTCGATCGAAGGGCTTGGTTGCAGAGCCGTTATTGTCTCTGGATGGAGCGGCTTGAGTGCAGAAAACGTCCCTTCCTCCGTTTATGTAACGGATTTTGTTCAACACAGCTGGCTTTTCCCGAGGTCAGCATGCGTCATACACGCCGGGGGCTCTGGAACGACGGCCATGACCCTCAGGTCAGGTATCCCGGCCGTGATAGTGCCGCATGTCGGTGATCAGCCGCTCTGGGCCGATCTGATTCGTGGCATAGGTTGTGCCAAGTTTGTGATTCCTTATCGGGAACTCACTGCCGAGCGTTTGCGGGAGGCTGTTGCTGCTACTTTAAGTGACCAGAGTTTGTCTCGAGCTGCAATTCAGATGGCACGAAAAATTCGCAAAGAACACGGCGTAGTCATGGCAAGAAAGCTTATCGAGCGGCTTTTGCAGCGCCTCGGCGTGATAGCTTGTGGATCCGACGGGTTGGACCCGGTAGAGGACCCATAATGACTGACATTCACGATTTAGGCCATGCGGACGTTGCGATTATAGGGTTGGACTGCCGTTTTCCAGGTGCAGCTACTCCCAATGCTTTCTGGTGGAACTTACAGGAAGGAGTCGAAACGATCACCGAGTTTTCTCGGGAGGAAATCGTGTCCTCAGGCGTCGATCCAATGAACCTGAGTCATCCCGATTATGTTAGGGCAGCGGCTGTACTTGAAGATGCAGAGATGTTTGATGCAGGGTTTTTCGGCATTTCTAATCGCGACGCAGAGCTCATGGACCCTCAGCACAGGGTTCTTTTGGAATGCGCGTGGCATGCTCTCGAAAATGCTGGTTACGATCCTCAACGCTGCCCATTGTCTATAGGCATTTTTGCCGGAGCAAGGACAGATACATACCTATTCAACATTTACGCTAGACCCGATCTTGTCGCGACCGTTGGCGCGTTCGAGGTAGGTCTCGGAAATGACCTTTCCTTTTTGAGTGCTCGCATCTCGTACAGACTTGGGCTCAGAGGGCCCAGTTGTTCCATACAGACTGCGTGTTCAACTTCGCTGGTTGCGGTGCATCTCGCATGTCGAAGCCTTTTAATGGAGGAATGCCAAGTCGCTTTGGCGGGAGCGGTTGCCATCAATGTTCCGCAAAAGATGGGCTACATTTACAAGCAAGGCGGAATCCTGTCGCCGGACGGCCACTGCCGCGCCTTTGACGAGAAGGCACAGGGCACGGTCTTAGGTAGCGGAGTCGGTATGGTGGTTTTAAAACGAGCTCTCGACGCGGTTGCCGACGGCGATTCCATTTACGCCATCATCAAGGGCTCAGCGCTGAATAGCGATGGTTCGGTGAAGGCGAGCTTCACCGCGCCAAGTGTAAATGGGCAAGCCGAGGTTGTCAGTGCGGCTCTAGCGAATGCTGGTGTTGGTCCGGAATCCATAAGCTATATCGAGGCTCACGGTACCGGCACGAATTTGGGAGATCCAATCGAGATCCGCGCCCTGACGAAGGCCTTTGATTCCGGTTCGCAGAAGAAAGGGTATTGTGGCATCGGGTCGGTCAAGACTAACATCGGCCACTTGGATGCCGCCGCCGGAATTGCGGGTCTGATTAAGACCGTGCTGGCTCTGCATCATAAGATGATTCCGCCGAGTCTTCACTTCAAGACGCCAAATCCCCATATCGATTTTGCCAATGGCCCCTTCTATGTTACTCACCGACTTCAAGAATGGGAAGCAAGGGAAGGGCTGCGGCGCGCTGGTGTTAGTGCATTCGGGATAGGTGGAACCAACGCTCATGTGGTTTTGGAAGAAGCTCCTCTGATGCAATCCCCCGGGCCATCGCGGCCTTGGCAACTCCTCTGTCTATCTGCCAGGAGTGCAGCTGCACTAGAAACGCTGAGTCGGGGTCTTGTGCGCCACTTACGCCAGAATACCGACACATCGATAGCTGATGCTGCCTTTACCCTCGCTCTGGGCCGCGCACGGTTTGAGCATCGGCGAATCGGTTTGTGCCGAGACGTGCAGGATGCCATCCGGGTTTTGGATGATAACGATCCAGTGCGGAGTATGAGGCGGGTTTGCGAGCACATTGCGAGGCCAGTTGTGTTCCTCTTCCCCGGTCAAGGTACGCAGCTCGTCAATATCGGACGCGAGCTCTATGACGAAGAGCCGCTATTCCGAGAATGCTTGCTGCATTGCGCCGAGGTTCTGCGGATGGAGACGGAAGTAGATTTGATCAAAATGCTCTATCCGGCGCAAGGTAAGGAGGCCGAAGCAGCTGAACAGATGAAGCAGACGCGGCTGAGTCAGCCTGCAGTGTTTGCGATTGAGTATGCCCTTGCCCGGTTGTGGAATTCCTATGGCGTGCATCCGACCGCAATGCTGGGGCACAGTATAGGAGAATATGTAGCAGCGTGCATGGCCGGAGTGTTTTCGGCGGAAGAAGGCATGAAACTTGTTGTCGAACGGGGACAACTTATGCAGGAGGCAGCCCCCGGAGCTATGATAGCCGCTGCATTGAGCGAGGAACGAGCGTCGCTGCTGCTGGGGAAAGACCTCTCACTCGCGGCCGTTAACGGACCCTCTCAATGTGTGTTGGCCGGAACCGTAGGCGCTGTGCAAGATCTCGAAAAGCGGCTCACAAAACAAGGAGTCAACTTCCGACGGCTGGGAATCCCGCATGCATTCCGATGCGTTGCAGACGGCGGTGCTGGAATACCGGCCGGTGCTCGTGGAAGTGGGGCCGGGACAAACGCTGGGAAAGATGTGCCGGGCTCTTCCGAAAGGCCTTCAGAACACAGTCGTGAGTTCGACTGGAGGACCAGGCGCCAGCGAGGGCGAACAAGCTGCTTTACTGCGTAGCCTCGGAGAGCTCTGGCTGGAAGGAGTGGCGGTGGATTGGAAGAGCTTTTATCAGACCGAACAGCGACGGCGCATAGCCCTTCCGACTTACCCCTTCGAGCGTCAACGATTTTGGATAGAGCCGGGCAAGCGATCGATTGGTGATGGCGTCGAGAATGCGAGGACCACTCGGGCGCAAAAGGCGTCTGACGTGTCGGACTGGTTCTACCTGCCATCCTGGAAGATGGACCTTCGAGACAGGAGAGCAGCTATCGAGGAAAACTTAACGTGGCTTGTGGTTCTTGACGAATTCGATTTCGGGGCTCGCGTCTGTCTCCAATTAGAGTCCCAGGGGCATCGTGTTGTCCGAGTCTCGGATGGTCAGTTCTTTCAGAAGGAACACAAATCGAGCTACAAGATGCCACTGGGTGACAAATCGTCTTACACGATTCTGCTTGATGAATTGAGAACAGACGGCAATTTCCCCACCAGAATATTGCACTTCAGCAGTCTCATTGGCCTGAGTCAGCCATCGGACGAGGAGCTTTTTCGCCAAGTCCAACGAGTTGGATACTACAGCTTGGTTCATCTGAGCCAAGCTTTGAGCCGAGCGTCGGAAACCAAAGTAGACATTATTGTAATCACCGATTGCCTCGCCCAGGTTTTGGGGAATGAACACGTGCTTCCTGAAAAAGCGACTATCCTCGCACCTTGCACTGTTATTCCTCAGGAGAACCCGAATTTGTCGCTGCGTTGCATCGATATCGAAACCCCCGGTCGTGACAGTGCACAACGTTCCCGTATCTGGGACAGCCTAATGGTCGAAATCTCCGCGCCAGCGGCAGACAAGATAGTCGCCCTCCGCGGCAGATCTCGTTGGATCAGGAAGTATGACCCCATTCGACTCGGGGACTCTCCGGAGCTAAGGCGTAATCTTAGAACGAGAGGCACCTACTTAGTTACGGGCGGTCTCGGCAGTGTTGGTATGGTTCTCTCGAATTATCTGGCCGAAGCAGTCAAGGCAAACCTGGTACTGGTATCCCGGCGTAGTCTCCCGAATCGCGACGAGTGGAAGGAATACCTGAGCAGCAACAATTCAGAACCAGAAACCAAAAAAGCCATATGCCACATTCTTGGACTCGAGGCTTTGGGATCAGAGGTTCTGACCGTTGCCGCAGACGTTAGCGATGTGAAGCAGATGCAGGCCTTGATAAATCAGGTTGAAGAGCGATTTGGGGTACTCAACGGTGTTATCCATGCGGCCGGCATCACTCGTGGGCCCTCGGCGCACCGTCCGTTCGGAGAATGCGGTGAAGCCGAAGCTGAGGCTCAATTTCAGCCAAAGGTTTACGGAACCTACTCTCTTCATCGAGCAGTGTGCCACCGCAAGCTGGATTTTTGCATGCTCATGTCCTCTACGTCTTCTATTTTGGGGGGCCTGGGGCATCTTCCCTACGCTGCCGCCAATCTCTTTATGGATTCCTTTGCGCGGAAAGTCAGCCTTAACAATGATGCATGGATCAGCGTTAATTGGGATCCATGGCCTCAACAATCCAAGCAGAGACCGGAATACCAGACCACCCTAGATGTGTACGAGATGACTCGCGAAGAAAGCATTCAGGTATTTGATTTGGTCCTGCGGCGCGCTAGGGCTTCGCAGGTTATTATAGCGACGGGCGACTTTCCGAAACGTCTGCAGATGTGGACAGAGGATTTCGATGAAGCCCCGACTTCTAGCTATGGTCGACCCGATTTGCCGACCCCATATGTTCCTCCCGAAAATGACATCCAGAGGCGTTTGGCTTCGCTTTGGGCGGAACTCCTGGGTGTCGATAAGGTTGGGATTCACGATAACTTCTTTGATTTGGGAGGTCACTCGCTGCTCGCCTTGCGCCTCATGGGCCGTGTGCGCGAAGAATTCAATTTAGACCTTTCAATCGCCAAGCTGTTCGAAAGCGCGACAATCGCCAATCTCGCAGGACTAATCTCGCTGGATCTAACACAGTCGGAAGGCAAATCAAGTCCTGATCTGGTTCGTATGCTCGAAGAGATTCCCGAGTAGTCGGACCGCGGCTTCCCGAAAATCATTTCTGTGGGTACGGAGCTATTGCTGCAGTACACATAAATGCCTTTCTAGTCATCGGAATATGGTCACCATAGTTGTCCAGGGTTGGTAGCGCAGATGAGCCTTGATCGAGAGAGACTGAACGTCTTGATGTTGTCGCTGGAGTATTCCCCCGAAATTAGTGGGGGGGTGGGAACACACGCACAGGAATTATCATCCGGTTTGGCCCAGGCAGGAGATTCCATCACTGTGCTCGCGTGCACGATGGGGCCGGCGGAACGGATTATCGAGGGAGGTAAGACTATCCATCTACTGCCGCCGAACAGCAAAGGAGAAGGCGGCAAGTCCATGACTCAGGGAATTCTGGACTACAATTGGACACTCTCTTCCTACGCCAAAGAAAATATTATCCCGAACAATGGTATTCCGGACATCATTCAGTGTTATAACTGGATCACTTATCCCGCGGCCAGCGAACTCTCACGTGCCTTCGATGTCCCAGTGGTTAGCTCAATACAATACATTTCGCAACCCGTGGAACGGTGGTGGGGACACGAGCCAGACCCAGAGGTTGTCGCCCAGGAAAGAAGGCTATTTCGGGAATTGGACATTTTTATGGCAGTCAGTGAGTCCATAAAGACCATGATGGGCGATATTTATCAAGTACCGCCGGAAAAGGTCCACGTCATCTATAACGGCACTGACCCAAGTGCATTTCTACAACCAGCTCCTCAAGAGTATCTAACACGTTTGCGGCGAACGGTTTCGCCGGCAGGTGAGAAAATCGTGTTCTACGCGGGAAGGTTCCATCCGATGAAGGGCATTTCAGCCCTGTTGCAATCAGCGGCGCGGGTCATTCAAACCGAAAAGAATGTGCGCTACATCATGGCAGGAGAACCGGACTCGCAAGCCTACGCTCGCGAATTTCACAAGGTACTGACAGAGAATCCTGAGCTAAAGGAGAAGATTACCGTTCTCGGCAAGGTGAGCAGGCGCCGATTGGCCGCATTGTATTCGATCGCAGATGTTGCCCTTGTCCCATCAGTCTACGAACCCTGTGGCTACGCGGCCATTGAAGCAATGATCGCAGGTGGCCCGTTAATCGTGAGCAACGGCGGGGGACTTGATGAACTGGTAGAGCAAGGGCGCAATGGTCTTAAACTTCCTGTGGAAACTAACGAACAAGGCCTTTACGGCGTGAATCCATTAAAACTCTCAGAGGCCACCTTACTATTGCTACGGCAAAAGGATTTTGCAAAGAAGTTGGGAGAGGCGGCATCGGACTGGACACGCAGTGAGCTCTTGAATAGGCGAGTCCCAGAAAAGTGATCTCTCATGAGCTATCCGTGGGCATTCGGCGGTGCGGCTGCATTTCTTACCGGCCTTCGCCTTCTGCAACACGCGATCAAAGATCCACGGTGTTCGTGGTTTGCTTCGTCGATCGTGTGCGGTGATACTAAGCGGCACGCTGTGGCCCTTACGTTCGATGATGGTCCGAGTGAGTCGACTTCAAAGCTTCTCACTATCTTGAACCGTTATCGCGTCGTTGCCACTTTCTTCCAGTGTGGCAGCAATGTGCATCGCTTGCCACAAGTCACTCGCGAGATTACATTAGCCGGCCACGAACTTGGGAACCATTGCTATTCTCACCCCTATCTATGTTTCAAGTCGAAGCGCTATATCTTTCGAGAACTGGCAAAAACACAGATGATCATTAAACGCGTGACTGGCAGGCAGCCCACACTATTTCGGCCGCCCTTTGGCGCCCGATGGTTCTCTTTGGCTGAGGTTCAATACAGGCTGGGGTTGGTCAGCGTACTGTGGACGACAATGGGAAATGATTGGATGTGGCCTGCCGACCGAGTAGCAGGACGAGTCTTGCGGACTGTCCATAGCGGCTCAATCATTTGCCTTCATGATGGGCGGCGGCTGAAATCTAATCCCGATATAAAGTCGACACTTACGGCGGTTGCGCGAATCGTCCCTGCACTCCAAGACCGCGGTTTTCATTTTGAAACTGTGACGCAGATTACGTCTGCTACAACGAAATCGCTGAGGCCTGAAGAACATGTACCTGCTTGAGCGGCCCATTGATCCGAGGGCGGTCTCTACTTCTCCATGGCTAGATTTTGTCACGCCCCGTCCCTGGGCAAAGGTCAGACTTTTCTGTTTTCCATTTGCTGGGGCAGACGCATCAATGTTTCGGAAATGGCCGGAGAACCTCCCCTCATCGATTGAGGTACTGCCCGTACAGCTTCCTGGCCGGGGCAAGAGATTTCTCGAGCGTCCTGTCCGAAGGCTAACAATCTTGAAGGAGCAGCTCTACGACGGACTGGCCTCACTGTTTGACAGGCCCATCGTATTGTTCGGTCACAGCATGGGAGCACTCATTGCATTTGAATTGGCGAGGCACATTCAGGCACTCGGGAAGCACGAACTTTTGTGTGTCGTGGTTTCTGGTTGTAAAGCTCCGCAATTAAGGTCGCAGTCTCCTAAGCAGGGCAGAAAACTGATTTCCCAGCTGCCGGAAGATGAGTTCATTGCAGAATTGACCATGATCAATGGCACGCCTCGGGAACTTCTTGAGGACCGAGCAGCATTACAAGTATTCATTCCAATGATACGGGCAGATTTTGAGCTGCTGGAGACAGCTGAGTATGAGGCTGACTCGAAGCTATCGTGTCCTCTTATAGCCATCTGTGGAACGAATGATACCCAGGCAACACCTGAAGCGATGTCGTTTTGGAGCGCTCTGACGAGTCATTCCTTCCATCTTAATGTGATAGCCGGTGATCACTTCTTTCCGTTGAAGTGCAGGAAACCCTTTCTCCGTCTCCTCGGGGACAAAATCGTGCGCGCCACCGATGGGAATTCGCGTGGAGGCGCAATTTAGCCCTCGTCATTTCGTCCGAGCACAGGCGGTGCGTAGCGTGTAAATCCGGCCCGCTGCATTTGGGCCGCGAAGGGGATTAGCCTTTCATCCCGTATCAAGAAATGCTTTCTAGTTATCCAGATACGTCACTTCGACTATATTATACGTTAGTTAATAAGGAAAGCATAAAAATATGAGATACGTGGTCATTTCCTTGATGTCACTAGTATTGAGTTCATCCTTCAACCGGGCTCCAACAAAAGAACCGCAGATGACACTCCACCTGACGAAGTTGAGAGCAAGAAGTGCTGCAATGCCGATCTTGTGGGGACGCACGGCGTCGTATTGGGTGGCCAGCATATTGGCCTGGGCTCGTACTCAATCGTGGGCTCATTTGACGCAGGCGGTAGAGGCAATCTGAAAGGAAGCGCATATCAAAGCTCCAATCGTAACTAGACATATACATTCCTGTAGTGACTGCACGGTAGAAGAGGGTTGCAGCGGGGAGGCAAAATTTAGTTCGACAGCAAGCAGATCGGTAGGATCCGCTTTGTCTTGGTACCAGACCAGATCGAACTTTGCTTATGGATGCCGGTGGCTATACTACCGAGGTTGACTATGCAAAGAAGTAATTTGTTGCCCGTGGAAAAGCTAAATGAGTTCTAAGAGCACAATGGTGGCCGGAAGTTCGCGTAATGGAAGTGGCGCAGAACTCAGCCGGTACGGCTTAAAATCTGATGAGTTCAAGTGGCTGGCGAACAGTCTACGGGGTTATTGGCCTCGCTACCTGGGCTCAGTCTTCGCTGCGGTGTCGACGAGTGCCATGGCTCTGATTGATCCGCTGGTGCTGGGTTGGGTAATCGACGCGTTCATGAAGTCACGATCAACCTCAATTCCGTTGATCGGAGCCGCCGTGGTAATGGTTGCTTACCAAATCAGATTGTGGCTGTCGTCATTCGGCCAAACCTGGGCAGCGGCAACATATCAGGGGCTAGTGCTGAATTTGCGCGTTCGGCTACTCGAACACTTTGATCGTTTGTCGCTCGACTATCACGAGACGACATCGCTAGGGGCGAAAAGTTTTATTCTAATTGAGTCTGTCGACGACATAGCTGTGGTCGGGGCAGAGGTAATTCCACTCTTAGCAAGATCTGTGATCACCGGTGTAGTTGCCTTTGTCACTATGGTGGTGATCAGTCCACGGTTATCGCTAGTCCTTCTGTCCGCGTTGCCTTTATATCTGCTCGCGACCCGACACTTCAAACGGCAGATTCGTGCCACTACCGACGCCGCAAACAACGCGCTGGATCGGATGAGTCAGTATGTACACGAACACCTCGCAGTCATCCCACAAATTCAGATACTGGTCCAGGAAGCCCGGGAAATCGGCAAAGCTTCTCAACTATTAGACCAGGTAAAATGTTATCAGCGGGATCGAGTTACCAGCGAAGTACGGTATACGATGATCAACGGGACGGTGACGGCGCTTACCAGCGCGCTAATCTTAGGCTATGGAGCTTATCTTGCGCAGGTGGGCGCAATGTCGATTGGGCAGCTGGTCGTATGTTATGGCTATCTCGCGCGTTTATTCGAGCCCATAGGCAGCATTGCCAGCGCTTATGCCAATTTGCAGAAGAGTGTATCGAGTATAAGGCGCCTTCGGGAGTTCTTCGCAATTAAACCCTCCGTTGCACCCCCCGAGTTTCCGAAACCGATTCGCGCAAAAGACATCCGGCTTGCCTGTCACGAATTGTGTTTTTCCTACAAGGCTGATCGCACTGCGGTTTGTAATTTAGCGTTTGCCGTAGGACCCGGAGAGCGCATTAGCATCGTAGGTCGAAGCGGCGCAGGCAAGAGCACGGCTGCAAAGCTGATCGCCCGGCTCTATGATCCTCAGTCCGGAATCGTGAGTATCAATGGCGAAGATATCAAGCGCGTTGACCTCCCCAGCGTCCGTCGTCTCATTCATTACATGCCTCAACATGTGGTCCTGTTCACGGGTACAGTTGAGGAGAATCTTTGTTATGGAAATCCGGCGGCAACTTCCGCAGATTTACGGCGCGTGATCGAAATGGTTCACCTTGAGCCTGTCATTCAGCGGATGTCACGAGGCCTGCAGGAGACGTTAGGACCAGGCGGTTGTCAGGTTTCAGGTGGCGAGCGGCAGAGACTTGCCTTGGCCCGCGCCATTCTGCAGCGTCCAAAAGTGCTGATTCTAGACGAAGCAACTGCATTTCTGGATACGGCGCTCGAGGGGGAAATTTTTGAGAGATTGAGAACTTATTTGTCAGACACGTCCTTGGTCTTGATCTCCCATCGCTTGAGCGCTCTGGAATGGGTCGACCGGCACCTTTTGCTAGATCAGGGTACGCTAATCGCCTCGGGAGCGCATGACTACTTGCACAAGGAGAGCCATTTGTACCGGGAACTCTATGACACGGCTAAGGACCAAGACGCGTTGATCGAACCTGTGAGCACTCCGTATTCCTCTCCCCACCATCTGTTCCCGAGACGACGATGAGAGGTTTTTCACTCAAAACCTATGAAATCCATAATTTTCGACAACAGCATTACCATTCCGTCGGACATGACTGCCTCGCGTGATGGGAAGGGCTCCGAGGCGGCCCCAATCAACGGTACGCTACTCTTTTACTACGCCGCCGCCCAAGCAATGCTCGACTATATTCGGGCCATGCTCAAGCATAGCAGTTGTGATCGCTTTATCTTTCTGACCTGTCGAGAGCAGCACCGGTTCTCGCTCGCTGAAAGTGAAGAAGTCAGGAACTCGCCGCGCGACGTGAGGATTCTACACCCGACGCAAATTGCGAGTTTACGAGATCTAGAGGGAGCAGTATTCGTCACTAGCAACGAACGACTAGGGCCTATACTGCGGTTGCGGCAGGTCCTTAATGAGCCAATTCCAGCGATGGGTTTCTGGCATGGCACGCTTCCTACATTGTTAGCGCCCATGTTGGCCGAGATGATACTCGGGGGTATGGCGATTTTCGATGCTTTAGTGTGCTCGTCCCATTGCAACCGCAAAGCGCTTCGGTCACTGCTGGAACTGCTGTGCGCACAGAATGATTCCGCTGTGGAAGTCGGAGGCCTGCACACACCTGTGATCCCGCTCGCGATTAACTGCAGCCAGTTCGCAGGAAGAAGTGATCTTGCCAGGAGAGCTTTAGGCTTTGCTGAGACCGACGTAGTCCTATTGTTCTTTGGTCGCTTGGACAGGTCCGATAAATGTGATCTCGGGCCGCTCTTGATGGCCTTCTCGCGCCTAAAGCGAGTATCCCAACGCCCCATTCGCCTTGTTTTAGGAGGAGCAGTTTGCGATGACTTCTCGAAGATGGCGACACAATTCGCAAGTGCAGTGACGTGCGCGGATGCCGTCAGCGTCCATCCGACCGCCTCGAACGAAGAGAAAATTAAACTATTCAGCGCAGCTGATATCTTCATTTCGATGGGCCACGCGATCAACGAGTCTCGTGGGACTACCGTCATTGAAGCTATGGCTTCCGGTCTTCCATGTGTCGTTCCCGATTGGAATGGCAACTGTGAAACAGTCATTCATGGTCAGACGGGATTCCTAGTACCTACATCCTGGAGGGATCTGGGTGCATGCGTAACCGCGTTTGAGAGTTGTGGAATTGCACCTGAATCGACACTGGCAACAACAACCGTGGTCGACATTGACGCGATGGAACATTACCTTAAACTGCTGATCGACCACGCAGATTTGCGGCGCGGCATGGGTCTCAGCGCTCGCAAACACGTTCTAACCCACTTTGACTGGTCCGTCGTCGCTTGCCAATATGACCACTTATTTGATCTCCAGCGAAGCCGCGCTCGTGAAGTCGGACTGCCGGCCGCTGCTCATGAGTTCGTTTTGAATAGCTCCACGCAGCGACTCTTCAGCCACTATCCGACGAAAGTGTTACAGCCAGACAGTGTAGTCTTTCTTACCGAGGTTGGAAGAACATGGATGCAAGCACGGTACAGATTAGGGATAGCTCTAGCCTTGCAGGAACTCATTAGCGAGGAGCTGAGCCGTCGAATTGCCGAGATTCTGGGGGAACGCGAGTGCTCCACGCTGGAAGAGTTGATTCAGACGGGATCTCAGCGCACTAGTGCCCCGCCTTGGGTGATCAGAGTCAACATCATGAGACTTTGCAAGTACGGCATTATCGGCTGCTCGGGCTTCCATAACAATCCCTACAGCGACACCTTGGCTGAAAGCCAGGCTTGAGAGGTAGATGCACTTGCTTGGTTTTATAGCACGTTGTGATAACACTGGTCTAGGTAACGAAAGCGTTGAATTTGTCCGGCATATAATGCCTGACAAAGTTCTTGTGGCTATTGGGAAGTTGTTCGGCGACGACCCTGAGCGACTTCAAGCGTGCCCCGATAAAGTGTGTCTTGACAGATTCCCCACCGCCGAGGAGGCAGAGCGGTTTCTCGACGGGCTCGATACTTTATTTTGCATTGAAGAACCGTATGACTGGAGTCTGCTGGACAGGGCGCGAAAAAAACATGTTAAGACAGTGCTCAGAATCAACTACGAGTACTTGCTCGACCCGCTGGAGAGCCCTCCTGATCTTATGATCTCCCCTGTAGATTGGTATCAGCCGCCGGGAACAATTATTCTTCCCTTTCCTGTCAACCGCAAACGATTTCCATTTCGCAAAAGGACACACGCTCACACGTTTCTTCATGTTGGGGGCCATCTCGGAATGCATGGGAGAAACGGCACAAAGGAATTTCTGAAGGCAATACCGCTCGTTAAATCAGATGTTCGCTTCATTATCCACTCGCAACGATCTTTGGAAAAAATCGATGACTCGCGAATCGAATGGCGGATTCAAGATGTGCCTGACAATTCTCTTTTGTATGTGGAAGGCGACGTGATGATCTTTCCAAGATTATACGGTGGTGACGCACTTCCGGTAAGTGAGGCTCTCTCGGTCGGCATGCCGGTCATCATGACCGATATGCGTCCGCAAAACGCTTTCCTTCCCAAAGAATTGCTGATTCCCATTCAGAAGCTGGACGAGGTTCGTCTTCTCAGAACTGTGGAGAAAGCTGTTGTCGATCCGATGAGCATAGCCGCCAAAATAGATGAGTGGGCAAACCGGGACATCTCGGAGCTCTCGGAGTGGGCAAACCAGTATGCTGGGTCAATTTCGTGGGATCGGCTCTTGCCAACCTATTGCGAAATTCTTTGTCCAGCGAGAGCGTCGCGAGGTTGACAGCACTCGGTTTGCGGCGCTGGAGATCTATTTGCCGGTTGTGCCGACCTATCTGATAGCTGCGTTGAATCTGTATGCGCAGACGGGACGCGACCATCGCAAGCTGGCGACCATAAGACTGAAGTGATCCTTGGTCTGCGAGTTCTTCAGCCGAACCGTTTATCCAGCTTCTAATTGGAGCCCAAAGATGCGAATCGCTAGTTCAGCCAAAGCCATGACTGCGGCCGATGGCACGACTGTTTTGGACGTAGCCGGTCGGCCATTGGTGCAGTTAAATTCAATCGCCGCCGCGATGTGGACAAAACTAACAGAGGGCCTTTCCATCGAAGAGATGACCGGTCCGATTGCCCTCCAGTTCAATCTTCCGGAAGAGCGAGTTGCTAGGGTGTTATGCGGTTTCGTCGAAATGCTAAAGGACCATGACCTCGTGAAGGACTCTCCCAGAATTATGGATTATCACGCGGAAATGGTATGGATCAAAGGCATCGCCGCGCGATGTGATTGGCGGATCCCGGATGAATTCCCTTCTGGGCAAGGGTACGGCAGTATTGCGGAGCCCCGGGGCTTGAGGGGACTCAAGTTGGCAAGTAATCTCATCCCGGATCCAGAGGCCTATCGTGGCATAAAAGCTGGGGACCTTGTTTGGGTCAGACTTTCGTGGCTGAGGTCATTTATCGAGCAGGTGCTACCTTTGGTTCGGGCAAAGTTTATCTTGGTGACAGGAGACTCCGATTTATCCACCCCGTTGTCGATCATGGCAGAAGCGATGACGGTCCTGGAAACCCCGACTGTTCTTCACTGGTATGCTCAAAACTGTGACGGTCCGGGCTTCATGGGCCGAATGTCTCCCATTCCAATTGGCCTCGATTTTCACACCATGAGCGAAAGGCCCTTCTGGGGCGAGGAAATCTCTTCCCCCATACAACAGGAGTTTACGCTTAGATCGATTCGGCAAGAGCTTCGTCCTAACCGCGCGCGGGTTCGGAAAGTATATGCTGATTTTGCTTGGCAGCCGAGTTATCTCTATCGCCTCGAAAGGCGCCAAGAAATCCTTAAGCAGATCTTAATAAATGACTCAGTAATATTACAGAGTAGATCTCTTACGAGAAGTCAATTGTGGCGCACCTGGGGCGAGTATGCATTTGTGCTGTCTCCACACGGAGTAGGACTCGATTGTCACAGAACATGGGAAGCGCTTGCATGTGGTCATATTGTTTTGGTGCCGTCTTCGCCGTTGGACCGGCTCTACGAAGGTCTTCCCGTGGTTCCTATTAGGGACTGGACGCAAATTACGCCGCGCAATCTCGAATTCTGGATGGATCGCTATTCCGAATGCGATATCAGTGATGCAAATCTTACTAGTAAGTACTGGGTTGACAAAATGCGCGAAATGGCCAGCAACCAACTTGGCTCAGGACAGATCTCCAGGAAGGGTATTTCCGCATCACCGTGAGCTGTGAGCACAACATGCGTGCCTTGTTGCGGGGACAACCAACGGTTAAACAGTTCATGTTGCCTGCCTGCGACGTTGGAGATCCGATTCAACTTAGAATTCAGAATTGCCCGTGTTTCAGAGGCCGTTGAAGGACAACCTAATGAAGACGATCATATTCGGGAACATTCCCTTGGACATCAATGCGCGCCATGATGCTATGCGATCCGGAATCAATGGCGGATACGTGTTCTATGTGACGGCGGTCCAGGGTTTACTGAGACATAGTGGTTACGAGCGCTTTATTTTTCTCAGCCGGCGCGAACGTGAACGCTTTTCATTGGCAGAATCTGAGGAATTCAAGACATGTAAGCGGAATATCGTAATTGTGGATCCCACACAGTTTTCGGATTTGGTCGATATAGAAGACGCTATTCTGGTCACCACTACCGAACAAATGGGGCCGTTGCTTTACCTCCGAGAACTGCTTTCTGGTTATCAGCCACCTGCAGTGGGCTTTCTGAGTGCAGCCAATCCTTCGTGGTTGGGGCGCTTTCTGCTTCCCATGGTGTTGGCCGGAGCCACCGACAGCGATGCACTCGTGTGCGCCAGTCGCGCAAGCCGAACGGTGGCTCAATCGATCATGAGTTTGCTGGGTTCGCCGAGCCGTTTCAACCACGGAATCCTGCAGTGCGCTGTACAGACTCCCTTGATTCCCGAGGCGGTTGATTGCTCGGAGTTCCAGCAATCCCGGGAGGAGTCGAGGCGCAGTCTTGGCTTCGATGCTGAGGAAGTCGTCCTGCTGTTCCTGGCGCGCTTTGAAATGTACGGTAAGTGTGATCTAGGACCCCTTGTCTTGGCTTTTTCCCGGTTAAGACGCTCCTCCCATCACCCGATCCGGTTAGTTTTGGCCGGGGCCGACGGCGATAAGGTCACTGGCGCGATCAAACAATTTGCAGCCGAGTTAGGTTGTTCCGAAGCAGTCGTCGTTCATCCCAATCCGGCGCATGGGGAAAAGGTGAAGCTGCTTTGTGCCGCAGACATATTCGTGTTGCCGGGAGACGGCGTTGCCGAATCGTTCGGTCTTGCCGTTGTGGAAGCAATGGCTTCAGGCTTGCCGTGTGTCGTTTCCGACTGGGACGGCTATCGGGCCACCGTGGTTCATGGCAGAACAGGATTTTTGGTTCCCACGATGTGGACGGAACTAGGTCCATGCGTAGATGCGTTCGACCACTTCGGACTGGACGCAGTTTCAACATTAGCCGCAACAACAGTACTCAACAATGAGGCACTGGAACACTATCTTCGATTGTTAATTGATAGTCCCGATCTGCGGCGCCAGATGGGAACTGAGGCGCGACGCCATGCTTTAGCGCACTTTGATTGGCCAGTTGTCGTGCGCCAATATGACAGATTATTTGATACTTTACGTGAGCAACGGCGGCACCGAGGCGATGCGGGCGTCCGAACCCGATCTCGGCGATCCGCTGTCTCCTTTCAGAACTGGTTCAATTCATATCCCACAAGATCGGTCGAAGTAGATGAACCAATATCCATTACCGATGGCGGTCGGCATTGGCTCAACTCGCCGTATCGATTAGGACTCGGCAATTCGCATCCGGATTTAATTGACCACGATCTGTGCGTTCAGATTGCCCGAGTGTCGCTCGCAGGGGAAGCGGCTGACCTGGGCTCTTTGGTTGAAAAATCTGCTGCAATGACCGAGCGACCAGCCTGGCTCATTCACGTAAACACAATGAGACTCATAAAATATGGTATTTTGGCATGTAAAGGTGATGTGAACGAAATGCAGGCTCAGATTGGAAGACAGGCGGACTGCCCGGTAGCTAGCACTTAGCACATATCGCTAAAAGACAGTGATGGGCCTCTCATACGAACATCTTTCAAAGTGACCCAGTAAACATCTGACTGACGGACGATCCGAGTTGTGGAAAGTTCGCACTCTTTGCCAGTTGGCTTTCAGCGACTAGCTAATGGAGCTTTAGCCTATGTTTGACAGCAAACCTTGGATACTTGGAATCGGGTCCTCTCACAATGGAGCAGCCTGCCTCCTTCATGGTGATGATATCGTAGTCGCCATCCAGGAAGAACGACTCCTGCGCTGCAAGAGGGCAGAACATCCGGCGGCATTCCCGTCACTAGCAATCGCATACTGCTTGCAGCATGCAGCAATTACCGCCGCACAATTGGATGCGGTGGTGGTATGTGCAGCAGGCCCGATAAAGCGTGAGCGCGAGGATGTTTATCTGAACGGACTGTTGCAAGTTGGCCGAAATCGCCTGAAGGTGTTCACCATACCTCATCATCTGGGACATGCAGTCGCCGTATACATGTTATCCGGCATGTTTTCGACGGGTGTCCTGGTGATCGACGGGAACGGCTCCCCATGGGACGAGCTCCTGGAGTTGGAACGTGCGGTGATCATGCCCGGACAGCTGGACGTTTTTGACCGGCCGGATCGGACAGTTCCTCGAGAGAATATTTCTTTGTACACGATGAATGGAGGCGTAGTAATGCCACTTGAGAAGTACATTGCATCTTACGTAAAGAATCCGCCGAAGCTGGAAGGTCTGGAAGAGTTTCAGAGCTTTGGAGATATGTATGGCTTCATCGGCAAACAGATCTTCGGGGGAGCCACACAGGGTTTTGATCTCGAAGGAGCGGGAAAAGTTATGGGGCTGGCTCCCTATGGAAGGCCGGTAATACCAATCGAGGATTTCTATCGGGTTACACCTCGTGGCTTCGAGTTTCATGACGCGATTAGGCAACGTTTTCGGCACAACGACAGGTGGCCCGCACGTGAAAGGGAGTATTCGGACTTGGCAGCGAGCGTTCAAAGAGCCCTTGAGGAAGCAGTGCTGCTGCTGTGCAAGCGGCTGAGACAGGCAAATGAAAACCTTTGCTACGCAGGCGGCGTAGCGTTGAACAGCGTAGCCAATGAACGGATTGTGCGAGAAGCAGGATTTCGCGACGTCTTTATCATGCCAGCAGCGGAAGAGAGTGGAACGGCTATTGGTGCCGCGTACTATGGATTCTGGCAACTGTGCGGATACTCGAGGAGAACGCGCCAGCAGTTGGATAGCATGGGGCGGTCATACAGAGAGCCCGAGATCTCGGCAGCGATCAAGCAGTTGCCTGGCCTGATTCCCTTGAAGCATTCTAATGTCGTCGAGGAAACTGCAGGTCTTCTATCGCGGGGAAAAATCGTAGGTTGGTTTCAAGGCGGTTCAGAATTGGGTCCGCGGGCTCTGGGCCAACGCAGCATTCTTTGCGACCCGCGGTCTGCGGACATGAAGGACATCCTGAATCAGAGGGTCAAGTTTCGAGAAAGATTTAGACCATTTGCGCCCATCGTGCTGGAGGAAGATGTTTACGAGTGGTTTGACGTTGACCATCCTCATGGAAACAGCCCGTTTATGCTTCGAGTTCTGCCATTTCGTCCGGAGCAGGCACATAGGGTGCCCGCCGTGGTCCACGTTGACGGCACTGGAAGGGTGCAGACGGTTTCAGAGGAACACGCTCCCCTTTTGCATCGCCTGTTGACAGTCTTCAAGGAAAAGACCGGAATCCCCATGCTTCTCAATACGTCCTTCAATATTGCAGGCGAGCCTATTGTGGAAACGCCAGCAGACGCACTGTGGTGCTGTCTTTTCACAGGTATGGATGCCTGCGTGTTAGAGGACTATTTGGTCCTCAAAGCGCCCGGTGTAGACATACTTGACCACCCTCTCTGCCTTCGAGCGCAAGGGGTGGTCAGACTTAGCGCCCGTGTGAATGGACGCATTGAGTTCCGTGCTGAGGATTTGCACAGGGCTGATCCATTGGTCGTATCAGGTCATCTGTCCAGGATTTCAGACTTGGGCCTTGCAGTGCGCAGCTATCCATGGATGAGAATGCTTACCCTCATTAGCACTCCGTGGGGTGAGGCGCTGCACGGACTGCCCGGCGCACTAGTGCAGATCCTGGAGTTGGTTGACGGAAAGCGTACAGGAAGGGAAATCTACACGGCTGTGGTAGACGAAGCTTGTGCTTCTCGACCGCCCGGAGCAGTCGCAGCCGAAATGTGTGCGGTGCCGTCGTATTCTCTGGGTCAATTCCGAAAACACCTCGGATTGCTAAAGCGGATTGGCGCGGTTCAATTTATGGATTCTCAAAAACCGGGAATCGGAGACGGTTCGGTTCTTGCTGAACTTGCCACGCATGCCTGAATTCTGTGCAGAGCATCGTCCTGAGTCCCTAGCGCGCCGTGGCGGTCTGTTGTTCTCAAAGTGCGGTCAAATTCTTGCAACAACTCGCGAACACACGAAGGTCGACTGGAATACACTAAGCGGAAAGACAAGCTTGGCGTTAGTCGGCGTGAAGGCGCTCGATCCACTTGCATTCGTGATCCCCGCCGGAACACTCCTGGTTCTCATTTCCAGCTGAGACGCAATCGCTTCGACAGCTTGCAGCCATCCGTATTCATCTACCCCAGCTAATTCCATAGAGAGACGTGACCGAACTCGTATCTTCTCAGAGCAGTTGATTGTGAATCCAACTACAAGGTGCAGGTTATGTCGAATTCTGAAATCGAACCCGTTGCAGTAAGCCAATCAACGATCGTCGATATCATTTGTGAACGCGCTGCGACGCGAACCCAGGAAAACGCGTTTCTATTTGAGCGCGGCACAGAAGCGTCTCCGCGCGCATTGACTTACGCTCAACTTGACAGAGAGGCCCGAAAAATTGCCGCTTGGCTGCAACAGCAAAATCTCAGGGGCGAGCGAGTCCTAATTGCCCAACCACAAGACCTGGAGTTCATAACGTCACTTCTTGGCTGTCTTTACGCCGGCAGCATTGCTGTGCCACTTTTCCCGCCCAAAGTGAATCGCCATCTGCAGAGGTTGAAATTAATCGTCAAGGATGCCACTCCCAGAGTTGCATTGACGAGCAGTTCAGTTCTTACCAGACTCCAAGCAGTGACGCGTGAGGTTCCAGAGCTGAAGAGTGTCAAATGGGCCACTCTGGAAGATGCGGACGCCGAAAACCCGGAGCGCTGGGAGCGCCCGGTAATGCAGGAGCGACAGGTGGTGCTATTGCAATACACCTCGGGATCGACAGGAGATCCCAGAGGCGTCATGTTAAGCCACGCAAACCTGATAGCGAACTTAAAGATGATCCAGGCGGCATTCGGAATGCACGAGCATTCCGTGATCGTGGGTTGGTTGCCCCTCTACCACGATATGGGCCTCGTCGGAAATATCCTCGGACCACTGTGGGCGGGCGCGCAATGCATCCTGATGTCCGCGGCAGCATTTGTAGAACATCCGGTGCGTTGGTTGAAGCTGATCAGTAATTATCGCGGAACGATCAGTGGGGGGCCGAACTTCGCATACGAGCTGTGCATTCAAAGAATATCAGCAGACGATCGTAGGCAGTTGGATTTAAGCAGTTGGCAAACTGCCTTCACCGGTTCGGAGCCGGTCCGGCGTGAGACTCTGCAACGCTTTGCTCAAACGTTTTCCCAATGTGGGTTCAAAGCTAGATCATGGTTTCCGTGCTATGGCTTGGCGGAGGCCACTCTGTTCGTTTCCGGATCAGCTAGAAACGAAATGCCGAGGGTTGAAGCGCTCAAGCGAGATGGAACCCAGTGCGGCAACATAAACGCTCTCGAAAACGCCACGAAGGGAACGGCGGTTGTACGAATGTGGCCCTGGGCTACTGGAAGCAGGAGAAGGCCACGGATACGGTATTCCGCGCGTTTCTTCACGACGGTCGAGGCCCATTCCTGCGAACGGGGGATCTCGGTTTCCTAAGTGGGGACCAAGAGCTATTCATAACCGGTCGGCTCAAGGATCTCATTATCATCCGAGGACAAAATCACCATCCCCAGGACCTGGAATACTCGGTCCAAAAATCCCATCCGGCCTTTCAGGGCAGCAATAGTGCTGCTTTCGCGATTGACGTTGATGGCAAAGCCGAAGTGGTGCTCTTACAGGAGGTCGCAGCGAAGCACAAAGACCTTAACCTGTCGGAACTCATGGAAGCGGCGAACAGGTCACTCGCCGAAGAGCATGAGATTAAGGCTTACGTTGTGGGCTTGGTCAACGCCGGTACTCTTCCAAAAACGACGAGCGGCAAAATCCGCCGTCGTGAATCCAAACGCGAACTCCTGAGCGGACAGCTGCACCTGTTGGCTGTGAATCGATCCGAGTTTTGCAGTAGCTGCGGATCTGGAGAAGAAAAGTCGCAGATGAACGGGCAGGACGAGTACTCGGAGGTTCTGGACGCCGTCCGCCGTGTTGCCGCACAGGTGTTGGGTGTGCTTGCAATGGAGCTGGATCCAGAGAAGCCGTTGACCGTGCTGGGAATGGATTCAATTCAGGCCATGGACCTCAAGGCCAAGATTGCTCGGCGCTGGAGAGTAGACTTGTCGTGGGAAACGATCCTGGACGGCCCCACTCTTGCACGTTTGGCCACCGCCATCATTGCCAAGAGTCCCGGACCAGATCCTGAGCGCCCTCTGCATGTTAATTTCGCCGAGACTTCTCCAAGACCGCATTTCAGTTCGTAATCGGGCGCCACGCCTCATTGCGTACGCAGTTCACGGCGGGGCCGGAAGGGCCATCGCAGACGGTGATTTCCACGCTGGAAACTCCGTTGGTGATCGTACCGGCGCAATCCTGGACCGAGGAAGAACTGGCTGTACACATGCGCGCCGAAGTATCTCGGCCTTTTGCGTTGGAAGAAGCACCGCTATTCAGGATCGTGGTGTACATTCGGCATCGATCGGAACATGTTCTCCTGTTTGTAATTCATCATGTAATAACAGACTTTCAATCTCTCGTTATGATGCTCGAGGAACTCCAGACCGTATATGACTCATTGCAAAAGGGACTTGAGCCGCAGCTGCCGCTTGTAGAGCATGAGTATGCAGATTTTGTCGATTGGCAACAGAAGATGCTTGCGAGTCAGGAAGGAGAACGGCTGAAGAGGTATTGGCAAGAGGAGTTGAGAGGAGAATTGCCTATTCTGAAGCTGCCCATCGATTGTCCGCGGCCACCTATTCAGACGTATGCAGGATCGACGCAACGATTGACAATCGGCCAGCAGATGACTCGAAAATTATTCTCTCTAAGCGCGGTCCGACAATCAACTTTGTACAGTCTATTGGCTGCGACTTTCATGACGCTCTTGCATCGGTATACATCGCAGCGGGACATCGTTATCGGGACCCCAGTGTCAGGCAGAACACAGGCGCAATGGAGCGACGTAGCGGGATATCTAGTGAATCAAGTTGTCTTGCGAGCCCGTTTCCGACAACAACAACGATTCAGTGAGCTCTGGGATCAAGTCAGTGACACTGTGAAACGCGCCATAGTGAATCAGGATTACCCGCTTGCGTTAGTCGCAGATCAGATCCACCCAGAGCGGAATCCTGCATACCCGCCATTGTTTCAAACGATGCTTAGCTTTCATCGCGTCAGCTCCGACCACGGTAAAGGAATAGCCGCTCTTGCGGTGGGTGAAAGCGGGTTCTCCATTGATTGGGGCAAGCTGCACCTGGAATCCATCCCGATAAGCCAGAACGTCGTCCAAGTTGATCTCACTCTTGCCATAGGACAAATCGGCGACGAGTTAGTAGGATCCATTCAGTACAACAAGGACCTATTCGATGAGTCTACGATTGTGCGAATGGCCGGGCATTTCAGTGTCCTTCTGGAAAGCATTATCCACGGTGTTGATCTTCCCATTTCCGAGCTAGGCTTACTCACACATGAAGAAGAAGAGCAGTTGCTCTACTCATGGAATCGAACCGCACTTGATTACGATCCTTCGTCGCTTATCCACGTCCTCTTTGAGGAGCAGGCGCGGATACGCCGGGATCGCACTGCAGTCGTGTTCTCCGACCAAGATGTCACTTATTCAGAATTAGAAAGGCGTGCAAACCAGCTGGCGCACTATCTGATTTCCCTTGGAGCACAACCTGACATTCCAATAGGTTTGTGTCTCGACCGCTCCGCCGACATGATTGTGAGTATCCTGGGCATTTTGAAATCTGGAGCACCATACCTGCCTATCGATCCGGCCCAACCTGACGAGAGGATCGAATATGTTCTACGTAATTCGCAAACGAGACTCGTCGTTACACAGTCCTCTCTGTCGACTAGGCTTGGGCGTTACTGCCCAAGAATCCTCTGTATCGACGCCGATTCGTGGATTCCGAAGCAGGACATAACGGCGCCCGCCGCTGCAATTGATCCAGACAATCTCGCGTACGTGATCTACACCTCAGCGTCCACGGGAAAGCCGAAAGGGGTAATGATTTCCCATCGCAGCGTCGTTAATTTCATGCAGAGCATGGACAGAGTGATTGGGTGCGGGCCTGAAGACACGATGCTTGCGGTCACCAGCATGGCCTTCGATATTTCAGTGCTCGAGTTGCTTTGGACTCTAAGTCGTGGTGCGAGAGTGATCGTGGCAGATGTTCCACGCGCGTATTCCGTGCCCGCGATGCCGCCTCGAGCCCTGCATGCAAACGACGTTGATTACAGTCTTTTTTACTTTGCGAGTGCCAATGAGCAGCAGTGTAGTGGAAACGGAAAGTACGATCTGTTGCTTGAAGGGACAAAGTTCGCCGACAAAAATGGATTAGCTGCGGTTTGGACTCCGGAGCGGCACTTTCATCGCTTTGGGGGACTGTATCCGAATCCGGCAGTCACGAGTGCGGCCCTCGCATCCATCACGCATCGAATTCATCTTCGAGCCGGCAGTGTGGTACTTCCGCTGCACAACGTCTTGCGCGTAGCCGAGGAATGGTCTGTTGTCGATAACCTGTCCGGAGGGAGGACGGGAATAGCGTTTGCTTCGGGATGGCACGCCGACGACTTTGTTTTGGCTCCTCAGAACTATTCGGAGCGTAAAGAAGTCACATTCCGCTCCATTGAGACCTTCCTGAAACTATGGCAGGGACAGCCAGTGAAGGTACAAAGCGGTTCAGGCAAGGACATAGAGGTCGGGATCTTTCCCAAACCTGTCCAGAAGAAACCTCCTATCTGGATCACTGCAGCCGGAACGCCCGACACGTTCATTCGAGCAGGCCAGCTTGGCGCTAACGTGTTGACCCATCTGTTGGGGCAGGGTCTGGAAGATCTCGGTACGAAGATAACCCTCTACAGGGATTCGCTGAATCGAGCTGGTCATCCGCCCGAGGCCGGCCACGTGACACTTATGCTACACGCTTTTATTGGAGAAGACTTGGGAAGAGTTAAAGACGTCGTCCGCAAGCCGTTTACAGAATACTTGCGCTCTTCTGTCGACCTCATCAAGAAATTCGTGGTAAGCGCAAATCTCCCCGTCGATCTCGATAACATCGAGTCAAAGGACATGGATGATCTGCTCAACTTCGCATTCGACCGCTATTTTGATACCAACGCGCTCTTCGGCACGGTCTCGAGTTGCGCAACCATGGTGGAGAGACTGAATGAGCTTGGGGTAAATGAAATTGCGTGTCTAGTGGATTTCGGCGTCGACACCGGCGCAGTGCTTGGCGCCTTGAGCGGGATCGCGGCGCTCAATCAGCAGCGCCGATCGAGTAAATCCGTGACAACCCCATCTCCGATGCCGCGCAAGACCCTGAAGCAACTCGCAGAGGAATACACACCCACCCTGATGCAATGCACGCCCACGACGCTGCAGGCTTTGGAACTCGCAACTGATAATTACAGCGCGCTGCGCTCTCTGCGCGTATTAATTCTCGGCGGTGAACCTCTATCTCCTTCTTTGGCGCGAACAGTCAAGAGCACTCTACCCTGTAGGTTGGTCAATATGTACGGGCCAACGGAAACGACAATCTGGTCCTCAACCGTGGACGTTGATGACAAAGCGGAGTCCATTTCCATAGGTCGGCCTATTGGGAACACAGAGTTCTATGTCCTCGACGCATTATATTCCCGACCAGTGCCCATCGGAGTCATCGGCGAGTTACATATCGGAGGTCATGGGCTCGCGCGGGGATATCTGAACCGTCCCGAGCTCACGGCGGAGCAGTTCATACCCGATGAATTCAGTGGACGATCAGCTGCTCGGCTCTACCGTACCGGCGACTTGGCTCGCTATCTGAGCAACGGGAAAGTCGCTCTCCTCGGACGCAGAGATAACCAGGTCAAGATTCGAGGCGTCCGGATCGAACTGGGTGAAATCGAGTCCGCTCTGGTTCAACATCCGGAAATGAAAGAGGCGGCGGTGCTGGCTCAAGGAGATCAGGAGACAGCCAAAGAATTAGTGGCCTATATAGTCGCGGGCACGAGTGGGCTACCGAGCATGAGTGGAATCCGCGATTTCCTGAAGACCAAGCTTCCAGAAGTCATGGTCCCATCACAATACGTCTTCCTGAACACACTGCCGTCCAACGGAAATGGCAAACTAGACCGCCAAGCTTTGCTGCTCCTCGAGCGCAGTGAGTCCCCAGTTGCTGCTCCGCGTGTAGCACCGGTGAGCGAACAGGAGCTAATGATTGCAGAGATATGGAAACAAGTGTTGGAACTGGAAGCTCTGGGTATCGACGACAACTTCTTTGATCTGGGCGGACACTCTCTTCGCATGATCCAGGTGCAAGGTCGGCTGAGTACTCGGTTATGCAGGGAGATTCCATTGATCACTCTTCTGGAACATCCGACCATCCGATCCTTAGCACGTCACTTGGCACAACAGGGAAACACTAAACCGGCCCAGCAGGGAGAAGATGAGCGTGCCTCGAGACAGCTGCAGGCGCTGCTGCGGCATCGAGAGGCACTCAGCGCCGCGCGACGGAGCGTGCAATGACTCCCGAAAGCCAGATTGCCATCAGAGAGCTGGATATTGCCGTTATCGGAATGAGCGGACGATTTCCAGGCGCAGCAAACATTGACCAATTTTGGCAAAACTTGCGAGATGGCGTGGAGTCTATTGCATTTCCGTCTGAGCAAGAGCTACTGGGAATGGGCGTATCCCTGGCGACCATACGGCGTCCTGGTTTTGTGAAGGCCGGTCCTTTGCTTGCGGATATAGATTCGTTTGACGCAAACTTCTTTGGATATTCGCCCAGAGAAGCCGAGCTTATCGATCCCCAGCACCGGCTCTTTTTAGAATGCGCATGGGAATCACTGGAGTGCGCTGGATACCGGTCTGATGAATGGCCTGGTCTTATCGGAGTGTACGCTGGTACTAGTCTAAGCAGTTACCTCATATACAACCTGTTGCCGCATGTTGGCGATATACATTCGGACGGAAATCTGGAGATGATGATCGGCAATGATAAAGATTTTCTGAGTACCAGAGTTGCCTACAAACTCCACTCGACAGGCCCAGCTATTACGGTCCAAACGGGATGCTCCAGTTCGTTGGTTGCGATACACCTCGCTTGCCAGGCATTGTTGAATTGCCAATGCGATATGGCCTTGGCTGGTGGTGTTTCCGTCCACGTTCCCCAGAAAACAGGTTACTACTACCAAGAAAATGGTGTGACCTCTCCTGACGGACATTGCCGCCCATTTGATGCTCACGCGAATGGCACATTATTCGGCAGCGGCGTGGGAATTGTGGTGCTCAAGCGCCTTACGGATGCCATCAAGGACTGTGACACGATCCATGCCGTTATCAAGGGTTCTGCAATCAACAACGATGGATCCCAAAAGGTTGGTTATGCGGCGCCCAGCGTTGAGGGCCAGCGCTCGGTGATTATGGCCGCACAGGCAATTGCGAGCGTACACGCAGACACCATCTCTTACGTGGAGTGCCACGGCACCGCTACGACCTTAGGAGATCCCGTCGAGGTCCAGGCCCTTACGCGGGCTTTCAGAGCAGGAACGGACCGTAAGCGGTTCTGCGGGTTGGGATCAGTAAAGAGCAACATCGGACATTTGGATGCTGCTGCTGGAGTCGCTGGCCTAATTAAAACCGTACTGTCTTTGAAGCACAGGGCCCTGCCTGCTTCTTTGCACTTCGAATCGCCAAATCCAAAACTTGATCTGGAAAGCAGCCCCTTCTACGTCAATCGGGAACTCCGTGACTGGAGGAATGATTCAAGTCCCTTGCGCGCGGCGGTTAGCTCTTTTGGAGTTGGCGGTACTAACGCGCATGTAATTTTGGAGGAAGCCCCGGTGGTCCCATCTTCAGGTCCCTCCAGGGATTTTCAGTTGCTTACTTTGTCCGCAAAAACACCGAGTGCCTTGGACAGCGCCACCGCACGCCTGGCGCATTATCTCAAAGGCCACCCGGAAATCGATCTGCCAGACGCGGCTTACACACTCGCCGCCGGTCGCAAGACTTTCCCGTTCAGACGTGTGGCTATCTGCTCCGATAGGGGGGATGCTGTGTCGGTCTTGGAGAAACTCGATCCCGCGCACGTCTTCACCTTGCACCGCAATACCAGTTCGCCAATCGCGTTCATGTTTCCAGGTGGGGGCGCCCAATATGTGAACATGGGAAGAGATCTGTACCGGTCCGAGGAGACATTCCGGCAACAGGTAGATCTTTGCGCTGAATTGCTGAGGACTCCATTGGGGTTTGATATCCGGGAGTATCTTTTTCCCTCCGTCCAAGAATCCGAACAAGCTTGCACACGGATTAAGGAGCCCCTGGTGGGATTGGCCGCTCTGTTTACCATTGAGTACGCCTTGGCCAAACTTTGGCTTCACTGGGGAATTCAGCCCGAGGCTTTCATCGGATACAGCTTGGGCGAGTACACCGCGGCCTGCCTCGCCGGCGTGTTCTCCCTGGAAGACGCGCTGGCGATGGTTGCAACGAGAAGTAGATTATTTGAGCAGTTACCCGTCGGGGCGATGGCAGCTGTTCCCCTCAGCAGTGAGGAGTTGGCCCCGATGCTCGGAGCAAACCTGTCCATTGCCGCCATCAATACAGTGGCCCAGTGTATTGTCTCTGGACCGAAGGAAGAAGTTGATGGGCTGGTCGCCAAGCTAGCTGAGCAGGACGTACAATGCCGTCGCGTGCAAGTCGTCGGTGCAGGGCACTGCTCTATGGTGGAACCGATCCTTGGACCTTTTCGAGACTTTCTA
>WNFI01435739.1_pt1 | contig 28915 bp, 27 predicted proteins | sample 5400471 | NCBI WGS metagenome assembly WNFI01 (sample SAMN13153348, study PRJNA577476) | soil metagenome | isolation source: 100 cm saprolite on Douglas fir-dominated hillslope | place: USA:California | collected 2013-09-17
AATGTAACGGACAAGAGCCAAATCGAAAATGCCATCGAAGAAACAGTTAAACATTTCGGGCGAATTGATGTGCTGGTCAATAACGCGGGGTTCGGAATCACCGGCGCTGCTGAGGCCTACACAGATGGGGAAGTCAAAAGTCAGTTGGAAGTTAATTTGTATGGAGCCATTGAAATTACGCGCCTGGTTATACCCATTATGAGGAAACAGGGGGACGGTCGGATCCTGCAGATCAGTTCTGTCGGCGGTCGTTTCGGAAACCCCGGATTGTCTATTTATCATGCTGCAAAATTCGGCCTGACCGGTTTCAGCGAAGCCGTTGGAAAAGAAGTCGCACCGTTGGGTATAAAAGTGACTTCTGTTGAACCAGGCAGTATGCGCACCGACTGGGGAGGCGCGTCCATGGGATTTGCCAAACACGTAGACGGCTACGGCGATACCGTAGATAAAATGATCAGTCTCAGAAAAGAAGGGAACTATATTCCTTCCGGAGATCCTGTTAAAGCGGCCCAGGCCATTTATGATCTCGCGCGGCATCCTGAACCACCGGTTCACCTAATCCTGGGCAGCGACGCCGCCGGAATTATCGAAACGGTGAGTAAAAGCCGCGAGGAAGAATTTAAAAAATGGCTGCCTGTGAGCCTCTCCATCGACCATGATGATACCATTGGCAAAGAAAAAACTTCCGGTCATCCGGTTAAGGAATTCAAAGCCTGAAACAGTTTAGCAAGAACAAACAAATACGGAATCATTCGAACAATTCAATTATATATTTATGAAAGCTTTTAATACAGCATTTATCAACGGCGAATTGGTTACCCCTCACGGGACTACGGTTGTCGACTTGATAAACCCTACGAACAACGAAGTGATTGGCAAGGTTACTATGTGTGACGAGGTCGATACCCGCAACGCGATCGAAGCCGCCAATAAAGCGATCAAAACCTGGTCGCAAACTACCAAGGAGGAACGCCTTGGATATTTACAACGCCTTTATGATGCCCTGGCCACTCGAATGGACAGGCTGATCGCGGCCACTACAGAAGAATACGGCGCTCCAGAGGTGCGCTCGAAAGGATCCAATGAATTGGCGCTAAATATTTTTCAGCACGTGATTTCGGTCGTAAAGGATTATGAACTTGAAAAAACTCTTGGCTACTCCAGGGTTGTATTCGAGCCGGTCGGCGTAGTTGGAATTCTTACTCCTTGGAATTCCAGTGCAGGTTCGATCCATATCAAAATGGCTCCGGCACTTGCTGCGGGTTGCACGGTGGTGATCAAACCGAGTGAGATGAGTGCCATGCAAACTGAGGTGCTCGTAGAAAGTTATCTCGAAGCCGGGCTTCCGCCAGGCGTAATTAACGTGGTCTGCGGCCTCGGCGAGGTGGTCGGCAAGGAAATGGCCATTAGCCCTGATATCCAGCGGTTGTCTTTTACGGGTTCGACAACAATTGGAAAAATGGTAGCAAAGGACGCCATGGATACTGTAAAGCGTGTGGCACTTGAACTCAGCGGCAAAAATCCAAATATTATTTTAGATGACGCTGATTTTGAAAAAGCGATCCCGATGGCGGTTGCCGCCTGCTACATGAATAACGGACAGGCTTGCATCGCAGCTTCCAAGTTGCTGGTCCCCAAAGACCGTATTGAAGAGGTAAAGAAACTGGCCAAAGCTGCTGTAGAACAAATAAAGGTCGGTGATCCGAGAGACAAGGAAGTTGCTCTTGGGCCGCTGGCGAGCGTCAAACAATATAACCGGGTACAAGAATATATAAGATCAGGTATAGCTGAAGGGGCGGAACTTATAATTGGCGGCGAAGGCCACCCGGAGGGCCTGGAAAAAGGCAACTTCATTAAACCCACTATTTTTGCCGGCGTTACTCCGGATATGAGAATATTTAAGGAAGAGATTTTCGGGCCAGTCCTTTCCATTGTTACCTATGAAACCGAAGAAGAGGCAATCGAGATGGCCAATGATACCGAATATGGGTTGAATTCTTATGTCAGCTCGGCGAATATGGATCGGGCACAACGTATCGGCGCCCGAATCAAGGCTGGCAGAGTACTGATTAATTGTATAGCACATGATCCGCTTGCTCCTTTCGGCGGCTTCAAACAATCCGGCTTTGGCCGGGAAGGCGGTATCCTGGGGTTTGAAGAGTATGTTGAACCCAAAGCGTACATTACGCATTAATGGCGGGTCACTGGGATTCAGCACTTACTAATGGGAATACTCGGTTTTGCGGAATACAAAATTTAGAGTAAATAGTGTAACACCCGGCTATACCGCAACTGGGTTGAATGATTTTAAAGGGCTAAAATCAGTTCAAGAAGGTGCCAAACCTATTGTAAGATTAGTAACTTCGAATTCCGAATATATTACTGGAAAATTTTTCCGGGAAGAAGGTGCTGTGCCTTGGTAAAAGTAAGTTTTAAAGCCGAGCCTTTTAGTAAGACGTACAAATAGAGGAGGAACCAATTTGTTTTTAGAGGTTATGGAACAAATGACGAATAAACCGCCCATACAATATTCGTGTTACTTCTCAAGAAGTAGCAAAGGTGAACAGTTCGTTCTGGAGCACACTTTAGTTTATATTATTTCCGGCTCACTGGTGATGACGGACAACAGCCATACTATAAGCTTCAACCCAGGCGACATATACTTTTGCAGGCGAAACAATTTTGTTAAATATGCAAAATGCCCCCCGGACCGAGGTGAGTATCAATCAATATCCATATACTTTGACCAACAAACACTTCGAAACATCAGTCTTGAATACGGATATAAAGCAGAGCAACAAGACGTCACACCTGCTTTTCAACGGATTTCTTCATCGGAGATTGGTAACTATATGAGATCACTTTTGGCCTACGAAACAATTTTGAAGCGTATAGGAACTGATGAATTGCTTTTTGTAAAACAGAAAGAAGCCATTTTGCTTTTGTTGCAGCTTGTTCCGCCATTTAAAAATGTCCTTTTTGACTTTTCCGAGCCAGGGAAAATAGATTTGGAAGGGTTTATGGAGAGGAATTATCACTATAATGTGCAAATGCAACGATTTGCTTATCTCACCGGAAGAAGCCTCGCGACATTCAAGCGGGATTTCGAAAAAATTTTTAGTAAACCTCCAAGCCGCTGGCTGCAAGAAAGGAGACTTCAGGAAGCATACTATTTGATAAAGGAACAGAGGAAAACTCCATCTGATGTGTATTTAGATTTAGGCTTCGAAGACTTGTCTCATTTTTCATTCGTTTTTAAAAAAAAATATGGTATTCCGCCTTCAAAGTTGTAGCTAGTATCCACACAGGTGTCACACTCCCCACCCCAGAGAAAAAGAACCAGCTTTCAAAAGAGGAGGAGCTGCCTCCTCAAATACAGTACCTGAATCCATGCTTTCCCTGTCACCTGTCCAATAATTCTCGGGAGCGAACTGTATAATGTGCTCCTGTCCCTTTTTGTCTATATAATAATATCGGAGAAAACCCCTGCAAACAAAAGCGCTAGAGAGGCAGACATCTCCTTCTTGTAAAAAATATTGCCGTTTCCGCAGCTTTTTGATCAACGAAACTGATTCAATCAACTCAAATTCCTGGTTGGTTAAAGTAATTTTATCTGCTAAATATTTTCGGAAAACTTCAAACATTGAATGAAATAAAAAAGAATTACAAAAGTAGTAATTTTTGCCTTTATTGCATTTTCTCACTCGAAATAAGGTACTTCATCATGGGATTCCTTCTCCTTTTGCTGCCAGTAGGCCAGGGTAACGATATGCCCATCCGGCGTTCGTAATAACCTGCCAAATATCGCATTGGTGGGATTGAACGTTACATCCGTTACTCCTACCGTAAAAGTTTCGGGCGGAGGGGGTGTCGCAAAAACCGGTTCCCCGGCGGCAGGGGCTGCGGGCGGAGGGGCTGCTGCCGTTGCACCCGGAGCAGCTGTTGAAGCCGTAGCCGGCGCAGGGGCCGGTTTGGGGGGCGGACTGGCCACCACCACCACTGTATACCGGTTAAATACCAGCAATGACTGCAGGAACGCCACTCTCTCCGCCGGGACATTCTTTTCCACAATGGCACATTTTACTCCATTCAACTCTTCAAATAAATGATTTTGGTTAATGGCCATAACTCACCCAGCTATTAATGAATAAATATATTGATAGGCGCCACTCGCCAGCCCGGTGATCAAAATACCTCCCATGCAGATGGCCAGGGCTATTTTTGAGGGCCAACCGGCTTCAATTTTCGCTACCGGTTCCCCACCTTCATCCATGAACATCGCTTTCACGATCCGCAGGTAATAATATAGTGAAATGACCATATTCAAGGCTGCGATGGTGATCAGTAAATAATTGCCCTTACCTGCACCCGCCATCAGCAGGAAAAATTTGCCGAAGAAACCGGCAGTAGGCGGAATCCCTGCCAAGGAGAATAATGAGATAGCCAGTACCCAGGTCAGGAGCGGATTGGTCTTGTAAAAACCTTTGTAATCATCCACCTTCTCTTTACCTGCCACGGCGCTCATTAAAGCTACCACCCCGAATGCTCCCAGGTTGGAGAAAATATAGATCAATACAAAATAGATCACTGAAGCGCTTCCGCCTGCGGATAACCCGGAGATCCCGATCAATATAAAACCTATCTGTGCAATGGAGGAAAAAGCCAGAAAGCGTTTCATGTTCTGCTGGCGCAACGCAAATAAATTACCAATGACCATGGTGAGCACAGACAATAAAAAAATCATATTGTACCAGGTCCTGTCCAGTGATTTGAAAACGGTGTACAATACCGGAACCAATACGAACAGGATGGCGCCTTTTGATACTACCGAGAGGTAAGAAGTCACCGCCACCGGAGCGCCTTCGTATACATCAGCCGTCCACAGGTGAAACGGCGCCACAGAGATCTTAAAAGCAAATCCCGCCAGCAATAGAATGAAGGCAAATAGCTGCAAGGGGCTTCCGTTCAACTGTTGTGCAATGGAGGCAAAGTCCAGGGCGCCCGTTGTTCCGTATACGATGGAAATACCGAACAGCAGGAGGCCGGAAGAAAATGCGGAAGACAGAATGAACTTCATAGCAGCTTCGGAAGACAGCCGTTTCTCCAGGTCAAAATTGATCAGGGCAGCGAGTGGAATGGTGGAAAGTTCCAGGCCCACAAAAAACAATAGCAAATTATTAGCAGAAATCATAAAGAACATCCCCAGCAAGGTAGACAACAGCAGCATATAGAATTCCGGCACGTGCCGGTGCTGCCGTAGCCAGTGATTTGCCTGTAATGAAATGATAAGGGTCCCCAGGCTAAGCATATTTTTTTCCAGTGTTATCAAAGGACTGGTATGGAAAGAATCTCCAAACAAAGCGCCTTCCTTATTGAAAAAAAACCCGGCAAGCACATTGACCAATAATAAAAAATTGATGACCGGCAACAGCGATCCGTTTTTCCATTTCTTATTTCCAATCTTTAGAAATAATATAATAAAAAGAATGAGCGTAACGAGCAACTCGGCTTTCATCAATTTAAAAAAATCATTGGTCATACAGTATGTTTAATACCCAACCGTCACTTTGCGCATAATGGATTCAGCGCCAGGCGCGATCAGGTCATTCAGCCAGAAAGGTGCCACTCCAATGGCCACAATTCCAATCATAAGGATCACTATTGCCAGCTTTTCATTCCAGCGGGCATCCGTCAAACCCTTAAAGGACGCGTCGCCTGCCGGCCCCATTATGGACTGTCCTACCGCTCTGAGAATATACACAGCCGTCACTACGATAGAAGCACAGGCCACGATAGTGGCCATACGATAAAAGTCTTCTGCATGCTGCCAGGAACCCATGAATACAGTTACCTCCGCTACGAATCCGCTTAATCCCGGCAAGCCGAGCGAGCACAAACCCGCCAGGACAAATGCCGTCGAAATGAAAGGCATCATTTTCAAAAGCCCGCCCAATTTTGCCACCATTCTCGTATGGGTACGATCATAGATCATCCCGATACAGGCGAAGAAAAGCGCCGTCATCAGGCCATGAGAAACCATCTGCATCACGGCGCCGGTGATAGCCGTTTTGGTAAGCATGCCAATGCCCAATAAAACAAATCCGCAATGGCTTATAGATGAATAGGCATTGATATATTTCAGGTCGGTCTGCATCATGGTGGCAAATGCCCCGTATAGGATGGCTATGGCCGAAAGCAATACAATGACCCATGAATAATAATGAGCCGCTTCGGGCATCAGAAAAGTGGCAACCCGTAAACAGCCATAGCCGCCCAGTTTCATAGAAATACCGGCCAGGAACATGGATGCGGCCGTGGGTGCGGAAGAATGACCATCGGGCACCCAGGTATGAAAAGGAAATAAAGCAGCGAATATGCCAAACCCAATGAAGGCAAAGGGGAAAAATATTTTCTGCGTCTCCGGGGAAATATTCATTTGTGCGATCCGGAGCAGGTCGAAACTAGGTGTCCCATCTCCTGTACTGGAATGAAAATAGATCCCCATCAATCCGACAAATACAAGGGCCGATCCGGCCATGAGCATCAAGGCCAGTTTCATGGCGCTGTATTCCTTTTGTCCCGTTCCCCAGATGCCGATCAACATAAATTTGGGGACAACGGCCAGTTCCAGGAAAAAGAAAAGAGTGAAAAGGTCCAGTGAAATAAAAAAACCATAAGCTCCGACACTAAGCAGGTACAAAAGGAAGAAGAATTCCCTGCTTAGCTTTTCCGTATTCCAGGACACCAGCACTCCTGCCAATACTATGAAAGAAGTGAGAAGGATCATAGCCACGGAGATCCCGTCCACGCCGGTATGATAATGGATATGAAGGGGGGCATACCAAATGTGATCCTCCCCGAACAACATAAGGGCGGTATTGCCGGATGATCTTTCTTTCCAATAGAAATACAGCAATGCAAATCCAAGCGTCACCTGCAAAAAGGCTCCTGTTGCCGCAACGACCCGCACGGGTCGCAACCCCTTACAAAAAAGAATGATAAGGGAAGTTATCAGTGGCAATATGAGCAGGAGATTGAGGTTCATTTTAAATTCTATTGCAATGATTTCATTTCTTTTGTTCTATTTCCACAGGTATATAAATAGGATGATCAATCCAACGATGCCGCCAAAAAAATACAACGCGTAATGCTGGACCTTCCCCGATTGTATCCCCTTAATGAATACGGCAATTTTTGCAATAGCTGCGGCTATCGCATTCATCGTTCCATCTACAATATTCTTATCTATCCATGCCGCCGGCCGACCTATCCCGTTGAAAATAAGCTTTTTGGTGATAAAAAGATAGAATTCATCGATATAGAATTTCTTATACGCTGTATTATAAAGTCCCCCCAGCGATGCCGCTATCTTCCGGGGACGATCATTCTGCCGACGGTACAAGTTATAAGCCAGCAGGATCCCGCCTGCTGCCAACGACACCGGGGCAATAGAGAAAAGGATCGATATCGGGCTATCGAAAGCGATTCCATCCGATGTTATATAATGTGAAAAGGGGATGAACCCTGCCATCAGCGTTCCTGCGCTTAAAATGATCAATGGTATTTTCATGCTGGCCGGTCCTTCGCCCGGCCTGTGAGCGGACGCGTGACCCGGCGAAGGGTGCAACTCCCTTTCCCTGTTCCAAAAGATAGCAAAATACAATCGGAACATGTAAAAAGCGGTGATAGCAGAAGTCATCAGCCCCAGTCCGTAAATTAATTTATTGGATTCCCAGGCGGCCGATAAAATTGCTTCCTTGCTGAAAAAGCCGGAAAAGGGAGGAATGCCGGTTATAGCCAGACAGGCTATTAAAAAAGAAATATGCGTAACCGGCAGCATTTTCCGGAGCCCACCCATATCTTTCATCTCATTGCTATGCACAAAATGGATGATGGTCCCGGCACATAAAAACAGTAGGGATTTAAAGAATGCATGCGTAAATAAATGGAACATAGAAGCCGTAAAGCCTGCTCCTCCTTCCCCTCCGTATTTTGCGACTCCCAACGCCAACATCATGTAACCGATCTGCGACATGGTAGAGTAAGCAAGCACCCTTTTAATATCTGTCTGCGTGCAGGCAATCACGGCGGCGATGATGGCAGAGAGGGCCCCTACCCAGGTGACGATGGATAAGGCCGCTTCATCGATGGAAAAGAGGGGGAACAGCCTTGCTACCAGGTAAACTCCGGCTACTACCATGGTGGCCGCATGGATTAATGCCGATACCGGCGTAGGGCCTTCCATAGCATCGGGTAGCCAGATATGCAGGGGGAACATGGCGGATTTACCCGCGCCGCCGATAAATACCAGCACCAGCGCCCAGGTCAGCAGGGAGGCGCCCAAAAAAGACGCCCCGGTGATGCCGATAAATTGCGGAGAATGCAGGTTGGTGAGCCTCGCAATGAGTATCCTGAAATCAAGCGTTTCTGCATGAAAAGAAAGGATCAGGATGCCCACTAAAAAGCCCAGGTCGGCAAAGCGGGTTACAATGAATGCTTTTTTAGCAGCGGCTACCGCAGCAGGTTTATCGAAATAAAATCCAATTAACAGGTAAGAGGATAACCCTACCAGCTCCCAGAAAATATAGATCTGAAATAGGTTGGATGAGATGACCAGTCCTAGCATGGAAAAAGTGAATAAGGAAAGAAAGGCGTAATACGTGCTGAACCTTTCCTCTCCCTTCATATACCCGAGACTGAAAATGTGTACCATTAAAGATATAAAAGTCACTACTACCAGCATCATCACGGCAATCGGGTCCAGCAGGATGCCCATATCGATAGACAACCCGGGGGAAAAGGACAGCCAGGAGTATTTTACAGCAGTGATGGGCTGGTAAGCATTGCCCATTTTACCATCCACGAAAAAATACCGGCAGGCCGCATAAAAGGCAAGTACAGAAGAGATCAGCAGCGCCACACAGCCAATACTACCAGCGCTTTTCCGGAAGCTGTTCTTTCCCGCCAGGCCCAACAATACAAAGGCAGCCAATGGCAGCAACAGTATGAGAGATATGACTAATGAATAGCTCAATGATTCATTTTATGGTTAAAACTTCATTTGCGTGGTATCTTCCACATCGATGGATTGATGGCTCCGATACAAATTAATAATAATAGCTATGGCAACGGCTGCTTCCGCAGCCGCTATCGTAATGATGAAAATGGTAAAGGCGACACCATCCAATCTATCCGGGTAAAGGTATTTATTAAACGCTACGAAGTTGATGTTTACGCTGTTCAGGATCAGCTCGACGGCCATGAGCATAGCGATCAGGTTCCTGCGGGCGAAGAGTCCATACATTCCGATAAAGAACAGCGCTGTGCTCACAAATAAAATATGGGATAAGGGTATTTCCTTCATATGTTGTTCAATGGGTGGTTGATAGTCCTGATATTCATTCTTCAGCCGGTTGGGTTTTCATGGCAATGACAATACAGCCGATCATCGCTGCTAATAATAAAATACTTACCACCTCAAATGGCAAAGCATATCCTTTTTTATCGACGCCCAGCATTTGCGTGCCGATACGAGCGACATTCATATCGAATTTTCCATTGCCGGCCCTGAAGCCGTACTGATGAATCAACAGATACGTTAATGCAAATCCCAGCAAGACTGCCAGCAGAGAGAAAATATTCCGGATTAATGGGGGCTTTGGCATCCCGCTGCCTGATTGCTGCGTTAAAAAGATGGAAAAAATAATGAGCACGACAATACCGCCCACATAGACGGCGATCTGTACGGCTGCAATGAAATCCGCCTCCAACCAGAAATAAAGGCCGGCAACACCCATGAGCGAGAACAAAAGCCAGATGGCGGCCCGGAATATCTTCGCTGAAGTGACAGAAAGGATCCCTGTCCCGAGTATAAAGGCTGACAGCAAATAAAATATGATAACGGATGCGCTCATTATTCAACGCCCTCCCTGATTTTAGAGCCCGGTTTATTCAGTTTCTTTGTAAGCTCGCTTCTATCGTATACGCTGTGTTCGAAAGTCTGGGCCATTTTGATGGCGTCCGTAGGGCAGGCTTCGATACACAGGTTGCACATGGTACAGAGTTCCAGGTGATAGACGAAAGTGTCCAATGCCTTTTTCTTTTTTCCTTCCGGCGTAATATCAAATTTGGTGATAATTTTAATAGTGGCATTGGGGCAGGCCAGCTCACAGGCGGTGCATCCGGTACAGGCATGTTCATTATTCTCATCATGTAATAGGACTACCTCGCCCCTGAAACGTTCGGGTAATTTTAATTCAGCACGGTTGTCAGGATATTGCTGCGTGATGATCTCTTTGTGATGCGTGAAATAATATCCGGTCAGTTTCATCCCTTTTAGTAAGGATTTTACTGCGCCAAAAATGTCCGATATGTATTTTCGTAAGAACATATATTCAATTTAAAAATACCAGCCCTCGATAGCTATCAATGTCGTCAACAATAAATTAAACATACTGATCGGTAATAAATATTTCCACTCCAGACGCAACAACTGGTCAATCCTCAACCGGGGAAAAGTCCAGCGAAACCACATGATGACGAATATAAGAAAGAAAGTTTTCCCTACAAACCATAGCGACGAAGGGATATAATCCATGATATGATTGAATGGCGCCCAGTTGCCGATATGCAATGGCATCCAGCCCCCTAAGAACAAGGCCGATCCTATAGCACAAACGATAAAAATGTTTACGTACTCAGCCAGGAAGAACAGGGCGAACTTCATTCCGGAGTACTCTGTATGAAATCCTGCGGTGAGTTCTGATTCCGCCTCTGCCAGATCAAAGGGCGCCCGGTTAGTCTCGGCTGTTACCGCAATGAGAAAGATCAAAAATGAAATGAGGGCCGGGATATGGCCCTTAAATATCCACCAGCCATTTTGCTGGGAAGAAATGATATCGGAAATCTGCAAACTTCCCGTCAGGATCACGATGGAGAGGACGGATAGCCCGGCTGACAGCTCATAGCTCACGATCTGTGCGCCGCTGCGCATAGCACCCAACAGGGAATATTTATTATTGCTGGCCCAGCCGGCCATCAAAATGCCTATGACGGAAATGGATGAGATGGCAGAAACGTATAGTATGCCGATATTAATATCCCAGATACTGAAGCCTTTCGCGAATGCGATAGGGGCAAGGGCGAGCATGGAAGTGACCAGGACGACAAAGGGCGCCAGGTTGAACAGGAATTTATCGGCCCCATCCGGGGTGAGCCCCTCCTTTACCACCAGCTTCAGCGTGTCAGCCACGGTCTGCAACATCCCTTTAGGCCCTACCCGGTTGGGTCCCAGGCGTATTTGCATATAGGCCGAAACCTTACGCTCCATCATGATCAACACCAGTCCCAGCATGGCAAACAAACTGATCACACATAAGCCGACGATCACAAATTCAAGGAATAATGCCATCGTTGGATTGAAGGTGTCGTTCAACCAGGTGTGAATGGAATTGGTTATGCCTTCTAAGCTAAACATTTGTTACTAATTAATATTATCACCGGTCAATATCCGGTATCACTAAATCCAGTGTTCCCATAATCGCGACCAGGTCCCCTATCTTATGCCCCCTGGCCATATGGTTTAAAGCGGATAAATTCGAAAATCCCGGAGACCGGAATTTAATTCTATAGGGTGTTGTGCCGCCTTCACTCACTATATACACTCCGAACTCGCCGCGGGCCGTTTCCACTCTTGAATAAAATTCACCCTTCGGCAATTTCAGGACCGCTTTCGTTTTAGCCTGAAAATCCCCCCCGGGAATATTATCGATCAGTTGTTCTACAAGGGACAAAGACTGCCGCATCTCTTTCATCCGGACAATATACCGGGCATAACAATCGCCTCCGGTTTCCAGTATTTCTTCAAATGGCAACTGATCATATATTTCATAGGACGACAATTTCCGGATATCGCAATGGACACCGCTGCCCCTGGCAGTAGGACCGGTGCAGCCATAAGAGATCGCATCTTCCTTTGAAATATAGCCGATTCCCTTCATACGGCTCTGGAAGATCACATTGCCTGTCACCAATTCATCATATTCATCGATCTTCGATTTGAAATGCGTGATAAACTCTTTTACCCTTTGCTGAAAATTGGGGTGCAGATCAATCATTACTCCGCCGGGAACCATATAGTTCATTGTCAATCTTGCGCCGCAGGTTTCTTCCATTATATCATTGATCATTTCACGTTCCCGGAAAGCATGAAAAAAGGGAGTCAGGGCGCCTATATCCATGGCAAGGGCTCCCCACCAAAGCTGATGAGAAGCCAGTCTCGTCAGTTCATCCATCAGCACACGTATCACTTTAGCCCGTTGCGGCACTTCAATCTGCAATCCCTTCTCCACACATAAGGCACAACCATGATTATTGATGTGGGAAGAAAGATAATCCATCCTGCTGGTGACATAAATAAATTGCCGGTAACTCAGGCTCTCGCACATTTTTTCTATGGAACGGTGAATATACCCGAGATGCGGCTCCACGTTCCTGATGGTTTCGCCATTGAGCGTAATGACAAGGTGCAGAACCCCATGCGTGGAAGGATGCTGGGGCCCTACGTTAATTATTAAATCGCCTTGTTCGGTTGTACCTATTTCTTCAAACATGAATCGCTATTGTTCATCCGTGAATTATAATTTTTAATGGCCGATGGAGCTTACGGTTCAGAGTTTTATCATATTGACCGGGTCTTCGTAATCCTTCCGCAGGGGATACCCATTCCATTCCTCTGTCAGCAACAATCTTCTCAAATCAGGGTGGTGAAGAAATTTCACGCCAAACAGATCATATACTTCCCTTTCATGAAATTCTGCCGTACGCCAGATATTCGATACGGATTCAATTCCAGGCTCATTATGATCCAGCTTCGCTTTTACCACCAGCACATGCTCATGGATCGTGGATCTCAAATGGTACACCATGGTGAAATGCGTCTTCCAGTCTATACAGGTAAGACAAAAAAGAAAATCAAAATTCAGATCGGGCGTAAATCGCAATTGCCCGGCAACCGGCAGCCAGGTTTCCGGTTCTATCACTATGGTAATCCATTCTCCTCCTTCTTCAAACACAGCGGAAGGGAACCATTCACCGATCTTTATTTTCAACGCTTCATTTGACATTCGCGGTTTTTATCTGTTCCCGGGTGGCTCCGCTCCTGATCTTCTCCTGTAAGGTGATCAATGCATGCAGCAATGCCTCAGGCCTGGGCGGGCAGCCGGCTATGTAAACATCTACGGGGATTACGTGATCAGCTCCTTTTACCACCGAATACGTATTATAAAAAAAAGGGCCGCCGCTCGTAGCACAGGCCCCCATCGCAATAACGTATTTCGGATCGGCCATCTGGTCATATAACCGTTTTAGCACCGGCGCCATCTTATTTACAATAGTCCCGGCAATGATGATCACATCAGCCTGCCGGGGCGTAGCACGTGCTACTTCAAACCCGAACCTGGACCAATCATATTTTGCGCCGGCGGTTGACATCATTTCAATAGCGCAGCAACTGGTACCGAATACCAGCGGCCATAATGAATTCGAACGGGCCCAGTTGATAACTTCATCTATCGAACTGATCACAATGCCTCCACCCGGTGTCGGATGCACCTGCCCGGGAAATGCCCCCTCCTGTGGTATAGTGGTCTTTACATCCATTTCAGGGCGCCTTTTTTATGCGCATATAAGAATCCCATAAAAAGAATAAAAAGAAAGATCCCTATCTCTCCAAAAGCCATCCAGCCGATTTTCTTTACTACTACTGCCCAGGGATACAGAAAGATCAGTTCTACATCGAAGATCAGGAAGATGAGTGCAAACAGGTAATAGCCTACATGGAATTGGTTCCATCCAGTGCCCCGGGCGGGCACCCCGCACTCATAAGCTTGCCCTTTCTGCGGATTTTTTGTTCCTTTTATCACCAGCTTCGACACAAGAATTCCACCGCCGGCAAAAGAAACAGCAGCAATCATAAGAACAAGTAAGGATGAGTTGCCCATGAGCTTAATTGATTCTACTAATTTAACAAGTAAAATCAAATGCGGTTGTATTATTTTGGTAAATCTTGCAAACCTTCTCTTTCTGCAACTACATGATTTTCAACACACTATTATTCAACGAGCCAACAGTCGCCGATTGTTTCAGCGATATTAACTCTTAAGGTCCACAATAACATTGATGGTCAGGGCTACGATCACGGTATTGAACAGAAAGGAGAGCATTCCATGTAGCAGGGCCACCCGGCGGATCTTGCGGGAGGAGATCTCGATATCCGACACCTGGAAGGTCATACCGATAACAAAGGCGAAATAGGCGAAATCCAGGTAATCCGGCCACAGCTCATGGGGGATTTGCAATCCCACATTACTTTCCTCGGGGTCGGTAGGATGGTCGCCGTAATAAAGGAGGGCATAGCGGTAAGTAAATATGGTATGGAGCAGGAACCAGGAGCAAATCACCCCGCTGATGTAAATAAAGGTTTCCAGTCCCTTGCTCAGCAACCAGTTGCCCTTATTCCCCAATAAGATCAGGATGCCCGCCAGGCTGCCGATGGTGGCGACCACTACGATGACAAAGACCACGATCCGGCCGGCGTCCTCTGTCTTGGCCAGCACGCGGATCTGCCGGGGATGCATGCTGGTAAAAAGGATCGTGCTGATAACGAGCATACTGAGACTAAAAATATCCCAACCGATCATGATACGGGTCATGTTTTCCATCCGAAAAGGCAGCAGTCCTACAGAAATAACCGTCGATATCACGAAACTTATCACCAGCTTATAAATAGAATGCATTTTATGAAACCAGGAAGGGCAATAGATATAATCAGTCATTCATGCAAGTTAAATAGTCCGCCGAACTACGCAAAAAATTAGTGATAGCCCCTTTTACCGCGAGACTGCGTGAAAAGTGAGCGGGCTCCAGGTCTTTCCTAAGTCTACTATTTAGTATATTTAAGTAAAATTCACCCCATGGCTTCCTATACGCTTACCATCAATAATAAGACCGTCCAGGTCGATGCCGAACCCGATATGCCCCTGCTCTGGGTAATACGGGACCTGATAGGACTGAAAGGAACTAAATTCGGCTGCGGGATCGCACAATGCGGCGCCTGCACGGTACACCTGGCAGGTAATCCCGTAAGGTCCTGCAGCCTTCCTCTCTCTGTCGTAGCCGGTCAGAAGATCACTACGATCGAAGGCATCGATGGCCGGCAGGCGGAAGCCGTGCAAAAAGCCTGGATAGAAGAGCAGGTGCCTCAATGCGGCTACTGCCAGTCGGGGCAGATCATGAGCGCTGTTGCCCTGCTCAAACGCAAACCCAAGCCCACCGATGCCGATATCGATGTTTCCATGCAGGGAAATATCTGCCGCTGCGGTACGTATGAGCGGATCCGCAAAGCGATCCATCGGGCTGCGGCTATGCAGGCTCCGCCCGCGTCCCTTAAAAAATCGCTTACTAACGTATAAGTTCATATGTACTGTGTCAAAAATTTCCTGTTATGTCATCAACCATCCATCATAAAATAGCCCGCAGGGATTTCCTGAAACATACCGGCCTTTCCGGAATCGCCCTTATCCTGGGCATATCCTTCACAAAGGAGGCCGATGCAGGGGAGTTAGTTAAAATGCATCCCGGCGATCTGCCACTTACCGGACTGGGACAGCTTCCCGAATCTTATGGCATCACCCCTTATCTTATGATCGAACCCTCCGGGAAGATCACGTTCATCAATCCCAAACCGGAAATGGGACAGGGTACTTATCAGTCCATTCCCGCGCTGGTAGCAGAAGAACTGGAAGTCTCCCTGGACCAATTGACCATCATCACCAGCTCAGGGCAGAAAGACATCCCCGGCCAGTCCGCCGGCGGCAGTAGCTCTGTCAGAGGCAGCTATGCCCAACTGAGAAAAGTAGGCGCCTCCGCCCGGGAAATGCTGCGCATGGCCGCAGCCAAACAATGGAATGTCCCCGTAGAAGAATGTTATGCAGAAAACGCGAAGATCATCCACCGGCCTTCGGGTAAAAGCCTGGGTTATGGAGAACTGGTAGCCGCGGCCTCTACCCTGGAAGTACCGGCTAATCCTACTTTAAAAGATCCGAAAGACTTTAAGATATTGGGCAAGTCCATGCCCCGGCTGGACATCCCGCTGAAGATCACCGGCAAAGCGGTATTCGGGATAGATATGGAATTACCCGGCATGGTCTATGCCTCCGTAGAAAGATGCTCTGTCTTTGGCAGTAAGCTGGTTAGCTATGATGACAGCGCTACCCTCAAGGTCAAGGGCGTGCTCCGGACGGTGAAAGCGGAGCGTGTCCTGGGAAAGAACCGCTATCAAGGAGTTGCCGTGATCGCCGATAATTACTGGGCTGCGTTGAAAGGAAGAAAGGCATTGAAAGTCGAGTGGGATTACCAGGGATACGACTCCTTCAATACAAAGGACTACGAGCAGCATCTCCGGGATCTCGCAAAGACGGATGGACTGATCGCGCACAACATAGGTGACTTCGATAAAGCGATGGAAGAGGCTCCCCATAAAGTAGAAGCCTTATACGAGACGCCCGTGGTCGCCCATGCCACTATGGAGCCTATGAACTGCCTGGCCCACTGGCAAGAGGGGGACAAAGTGGATATCTGGACTTCCGTCCAGGGCGCCTCGATCGTTAAAAGAGATCTGTCGGAGGCCTTCGGCATCTCCCAGGAGAATATCACGCCTCATATCTCTTTTCTGGGTGGCGGCTTCGGCCGGCGCCTGTCGGCAGACTTTGCTGTGGAAGCCGCTTCTATCTCCAAAGCCATCGGCAAACCCGTGAAAGTGATCTGGACCCGGGAAGACGATATCCAGATGGGGCCTTTCCGCCCGATGACTTTCTCCGCCATGAAAGGCGCGGTCTCCGCAGACGGAAAGGCTGTCGCTTTCCAGCATAAGGTCATCTCTCCTTCGATATCAGCTACAAAGACCGACAAATACGATAAGACCAAACCCGACAAATCCATGACCGAAGGGATCAGCGACCAGAAATACGAGATCCCCAACATGAAGAATGCCTATGTCTTTGCCGATATTCATATACCCATGCAGCCCTGGCGCTCTGTCACCAGTTCCACGCTGGCATTCGCACACGAATGTTTTATCGACGAGCTGGCTGCGGCTGCCGGTAAAGACCCGCTGGCCTTCCGGCTGGACATGCTCACGCAGGAGTCGGACACCAAAAGAGTGCTGACCAAACTGAAAGAAGTGTCCAACTGGGATAAACCCCTGCCCAAAGGATGGGGACGGGGTGTGGCACAATATGAATTTTTTGCCGGGCTGGCCGCAAATGTGGTAGAGGTCTCCCAAAAAGCCGACGGCTCCGTAAAAATAGAAAAAGTCTATTCCGTCATCGACCTGGGAACGGTGGTGAATCCCGATATGGTCAAGGCCCAGACCGAAGGCGCCATCGTAATGGCCCTTGTAGCCGCCACCAAGGATGCCGTCACCTTTGAAAAAGGCCGATCGGTCCAGTCTAATTTCCATAACAACCGCATGCTCCGCATCAACGAAATGCCGGCGGTAGAAGTGTTTATCCTGGCAGAGGGCGGCCCTAAGATCAAAGGAGTGGGCGAACCGGGATTGCCGCCGGTGGCTCCCGCCTTGTGCAATGCCGTCTTTGCCGCTACAGGTAAAAGGATACGCCGCCTGCCCTTCGACCTGGCTAAGATCAGCTGATCATTGGACAAGAATCGTAAACTATCGCCCCTCCTTGTTATGAATAAAAAACGCTTCCGCGCCCTGTCGGTATCCGCCTTGCTGGCCTTCGTTGCATTCATGCCCTGCACTCCGGCCCGGGCCCAGGTCTATAATCCCGACATCGACGTGCAGCACTATGCATTCTCGCTGTGGGTCAACGACGGGAACAATAACATCAAAGGAGTAGCGAAAATCACCGTGCTATTCAGAAAGGATGCCGAAGAGTGGGCCCTCGACCTGGCTAAAAAGAACAGTACCGGCAAAGGCATGACCGTCACGGCTGTGAAAGAAGGCAGCGGATCCGTTCGTTTCACCCAGGATAGCGACCGGATGATCCTGCACGCCGCCGGCCGGCAGGGGGAGCAGCATACTTATCGAATCGCATATGAAGGCATTCCCGCAGATGGCCTTATTATCTCCAATAACAAATACGGGCATCGGGGCTTCTTCGGAGACAACTGGCCCAATCGCGCTCATAACTGGCTGCCCTGCGTAGATCATCCCTCCGACAAAGCCACCGTAGACTTCCACATTACGGCCCCCGACCATTACCAGGTAGTAGCCAATGGCGCCAAACAGGAAGAGAAAATGCTGCCCGATCACCAAAAGCTCACTACCTGGAAAGAGTCCGTTCCCCTCTCTCCTAAAGTCATGGTGGTGGGGATAGCGGATTTCGCGATCGATCATCCCGGCGATACGCTGGGTGTCCCCGTCTATAATTATGTTTTCCCCGAAAATAAAGAGATCGGCTTTCGCAACTATGCTTTCGCATTACAGATCCTCCCTTTTTATATCAACCATATCGGTCCCTACCCCTTTGAGAAATGTGGCAACGTACAGTCCAAGACCCGCTTTGGAGGATTGGAAAACGCCAGCGCCATCTTTTATTTCGAGAACTCGGTCACCTCTCCGGGTGTGGAATCGCTGATGGCGCACGAGATCGCCCACCAGTGGTTCGGCGACGCCGCCACGGAGACGGAGTGGCGATACCTGTGGCTCAGCGAAGGATTCGCCACCTATATGACCCATTGTTACCTGGAGAGTAAATACGGGCCGGATACCCTGAAAAAAGGCCTGGAAAAAGACCGGGCAAAAGTATTTGCCTTTGAGAAAAAGAGGAAGACGGCCGTGGTGGACAGTACTGTAAAAGGAGATTATATGCAGCTCCTCAATCCCAATAGTTACGAGAAAGGTGGCTGGGTGCTACACATGCTACGCAGGAAGCTCGGCGACGAAATTTTCTGGAAGGGTATTTCCACCTACTATGCAAGCTACCGGAACAAGAATGCCAGCAGTGATGATTTTGAAAAAGTGATGGCAGGGGTCAGCGGGCAGGATCTTCAGGGTTTCTTTCATCAGTGGTTAAACCAGCCCGGTCATCCTCATGTAAAGATCGACTGGAAATACGATACAGACAAAAAAGAGCTCGTCATCGACTTCAGGCAGACAGGCGCCGGAGCTGCGGGCGCAGGTGGGACAGGCTTTGCGTTTACCCTGGAATATGCCGTTGACGGAGTACCGCATCGCGTGGAAATCCAGGGTGATGCTATCCAGGTGCGGCTGCCCTTCCCGGAAAAGCCGGCTACCCTAATACCGGACCCGAATGTGAACCTGTTAGCCTCCTTCGAGGTCAACGCGTTATAAGGGGACCCGGGCTACCCGGGCCCGGATCACCCATTCTCACCAGGAATAATACAAGGACAGGTTACCATATGAGTGGTCGTATAAGTCTTTCATCCAGGCAGTGACTGCTGTTTGGGTAACGCTCACGCTAAGATGACCAAGGCTCAATACAGGGCCATAAGCAAAAGAGGAAACGAAATGGTTCAGCTGATGGTAGCCAGGTTGCGTGATCCCTTTTGCATTGACAGTATGTATTCTCTTTTGAAAAGCACTCCCCTCCAGCACGGCGTTGTTGAATACCCATTCCAATTGTGGTTTAATAATAAAATAGAACTGGACTTTTTTCGTCCGGGTATACTGGCTGATGTATCCCTTAAAATAAGGGGTCATTTTACCAATCCGGATAATGGGATACACAGCCAATTCATTGATCATAGTTCCGGCAGCGGCATGCACACCTGCTATTACTTCGATGGAATTCCCGTATTGTGCTACCTGTTTTTCCCCGGTTATGTTGATGTTGAGTAGAAGGTTATTCCTGTATTGATTATCCCAACCCATCGGCTTTGTGTAATGAATCATCGCGTGGACATGGGTTTGCATTTCTTTCGCCATGGCCCAGGGCCCCATGACACCCAGGACCAGTTCTGTCTGAATATCCGTCTTTTTCTTTTCGTCATAGGAGTACAGGGTATGGGTGACAAACAAGGCTCCGGACCAGGGATAATCATCCGGTTGAAAGCGGGCTTCCGAAATATTGTTGGGCGTGAACATCAGTTGGGTGACGCCCCAGCCGTATAAGTTGATGCTACTGTCCCCTGCCTTCGGCATGACCCTGTCCGGCAAAAAGGCCGGCGTTTTTTGTTTTGCCTCTATGAGTTCGAACCGGGTACCATCCGTATAGGCCCTGTCTGTCCCTTTGCCGTAAAAGTTGATGTAATCGTCGTCCCAGGAACCCCTAAGAAGATGGGTTGGGGTGCCGGTCTGGGAATAGGAGGCTGTCAGGACGCTTGCCTGAAGCAGGAATAAAAGAAGGGCACTTTGTAAAATTTTCTTCATAAATAGTTCATTTTTAATATTTTATAATACAATTTGGATTTGGCGCCATAATATGTATAGACAACAATTGTATATACATATGTCAAAACAAAAAAAATTAGCCCCAGGTTTTATAGTGGGCCGATCCGGGGCCCCTGGCAGTAAAACTGGGTGAAAATCATATCTGAGTTGCCGATACAAAATTCCTGAAACGGCCTGGGGAAAAAGGTATACTTCCCGGACAAATGATTGCGATTTTCAGACAAAATCAACACCCGGTAGCTAAGCTTTTATCAGATCATTATTTTTTTGTATATTTAGTAACTGCTATCAAAGTCAGTTTGTTATGCCAATAGAAGCATATATCAAGACTATTTTAGAAAATTATTTAAATCTTGAATCCGACTTAAAAGACTATTCTCAGGCAAAAGAAGAAGCCTCGAAAAGGTATGAACACCTTTTAAATGAACATACTTCTCCGGGTCATAACTATACTATTCATACAGCAGCTCCCATATTAAGTGCCTACGAAGAAATAAAAAAATTAGACAAGCTCGTGCAGGAGACAAATCATAAGCTAAATGAAACGGGCGAAAAAATAAAAGAATATATTCATGCTTTAAATGGAAGTTCTCTGGATGCCCATTTTACGTTTGATAGCCTAAATCACCGGGCAGGAATTCATAGCTTCTACTTAGAAAATGAAGAATTAAAAACCAGCCATTTGCCGGTTCCTTAACGTTAATCCATCGGCGGTAATTCTCCTTCATGTTGTTTTGTTTAAGAAATGACGAGGGCCTTTAGCCAATGTATTTAGCCAGCCATTTGCCTTTGATTTCCGCTCTTGCCTGGATAAATTCCTTATCGGTACCCTGTGCAATGGCGTCCAGCGGGTAACGCAGGGGGCGGGTCCCGGCCGGCAAATTGACCAGGGCGAGGATCCCGTCGGCGATGGTTTGTGGATTCATCTTGAACTCGGCCATTTTACCAAACAGAGCGCCTCCGATGGCATTGAATTTTTGGGTGGCAGCGTCTCCATATTCAGCGGTTATGTCTGCTTTATCCGCGCTAAAACCAGCTTTGCTGCCATTGTTCATTTCGGTGGGATACACGCCCGGCTGTATACTTACATTCTCGATGCCGTAATCAGCCAGTTCATCCTGCAAGCCTTCCGTGATGCTCTCCACGCCGAACTTCGAGGCGAAATAAGGGATCATGAACGGCAAGGTATGACCGCTGGCTCCGGAGGTAATGTTGATGATTAGGCCGCTTTTGGCTTTCCGCATGGAAGGAAGGACGGCCTGGTAGGTACGCAGCACCCCATAAAAATTCACCTCGAAAAGGTTTCTCACCTGGTCGATCGAATAGGCTTCCAGCAGACCGAATCCCGTAGCGCCGGCATTGTTCACCAGCACGTCGATCCTGCCATAGGTCGCCAATACCTGTTCGAAAGCCTTTTTCACCGAGCTGTCACTCGTTACATCGATCTCTACCACCTTGATATTGGGAATTGCCGCCAGCTCTTTAGCGACCGCTTCGTTCTTTCCGGTCGTACCGCGCATACCCGCGATAACGGTGTTTCCTGCTTTTGCCAGGGTTATGGCGGTCAGTTTGCCAAACCCGGTGCTTGTTCCGGTAATGAAAATAGTCTTTGCCATTTTGTATCTTTTTTAATTGTTTGATTGAGATACAAAATTGCTCCTATTCACCCGCCGCTCCATTGACAAATGCTACAAAAGGAATTGACAAATATCAAGAGACCGTCTTTCGTCCGCAACGGCCAGATGGGTCAGACGACCAGGCGGGTCTATTTCTTAGCCGTCTGGTTCCGGATGCGACTCAGGGTCTCGGGAGTAATGCCCAGATAGGATGCCAGCATATGTCGGGGCACCCTGTTGGCAAGGTTGGGGAAGGACTGGACAAAATGCTGGTATTTTTCTTCTGCAGAAAGGCTGATGGCGGCATGGATCCGTTCCTGGGAGGCATTCAGGCTTCGCTGCAGGATGGTATTGACGAGTTCGTTAAAGGCAGGGATTTTTTTACAGAGCATTTCAAAGTCTTCATTCCTTATCAACAGCACGACGGAATCCTCTATCGCATCTATGTTGTATTTGGAAGGGGTACCGTTCATGAGGCTTTCCCGGTCGCCGGTCCACCAGTTCTCGGCAGTGAACTGAATAGTATGTTCGACGCCCTGGTCATCGGTGCGATACCGGCGGAGACATCCCGCACAGATAAATGCGTGATAACGCCATACATCTCCTTCCTGCAGGAGATATTGATGTTTGCGTATTTTTTTGATCACACTGACACTCCGGATCAGTTCCGTTTCTTCGGGCGAAAAAGTCGCTTTGGCGTTCAGGTAGGCTTTGAAAATGTCGAACATGGTGTCAGGATGGTATAGTACACAAAGGTAAAGAAGCCGCCCTATTGTTTACACAACAAGGGGCGGCTTCTTTTATAGTAGGTATACGCTAAACAGCGTCGGATAGCGAGGTGAACGTGAAGTCCCTCACTTTCATCGGCGGAACGAGATAGCTTCGATAGGATTCCACACTAATACTTCTTTCCGGTTTGCCCAGGGTCTCCACATTATTCAGCATGATCACCGGACTCTCATTGAAGCGGAAATTCTTCACGGGGAATTTCACTTCTCCGTTCTCGATATAGAACGTACCGTCCCGGGTGAGGCCCGTCAGCAACAAAGTCTGGGGGTCCACCATCCGGATATACCAGAGGCGGGAGACCAGGATGCCTTTCTCGGTGCTTTTGATCATTTCTTCCAGGGAGGCCGTACCGCCTTCCATAATAAAATTACCGGGGGGAGGAATAGGTTTTACGTTTTTCTTTTCGGCCCAGTACCTGGAATAACTCAGGTTCTTTACGACGCCTTTGTCGATCCAGGTCATTTTCTCCAGGGGCTGTCCCTCCCCGTTCCAGGTGGCCGAAGGCAGCTCGGGGTTAAAGGGATCGGAATAGATATTCACTTTTGAGTCCATCAGTTGCTCTCCCAGGCGATTGCCGCCACCCGCCTTGCTCATAAAGCTCCTGCCTTCATCGGCGCTCCGGGCGTCGAGTCCACGGAACATATTTTCCAGCATATAGGTAACGGCAACAGGCTCCAGGATCACCGTGTACTTGCCGGGTTCGATCGCTTTAGCGCCTATCGAACCATTGGCCTTGGAAGCCGACACTTTCGTAGCGGCATAGGTATCCAGTTTGCCGACGTCATGGTATCCGCGAGCGGCATATCCGGAGCCGGTGCCATCCTCATTCCGGGTGGTAATGGTGAAGACAACATCGGTGTCCTTGTTGTACGCGAATAATCCTTTAGAGTTCATGAGCGCATTGAAGCCGGTGGTATTCTCCAGGTAACCTGCCGCCTGCAGTTTAGCTTCTTTGGAGACCGCGATACTTTTTCCCACGGCTTCCGCCCGGGTGTCCGGGGTGATTGCCGCGGTAGCGGGTACATAGGTGATGGACTCGGCGAAAGTCTGAGGGCCCAGTAAGGGCATATGTTCGGGATTGTCCGGGGATAATTGCGCCAGCTCTTCGGACCTGCGCACTACTTTTTCCAGGGAAGCGTCATCAAATTCGTCGATGGTGGCCGTTCCTGTCTTCTTACCGAAAGTAGAGCTGACGGCAAGGCTCAGCCTGCTGATCTCGCCGGCGGTGGATACGGCGTTACGCGCATAGCGTATATTGCCTCCTTCGGAGCCGTTGAGGCTGACCTCACATTCTTCCGCTTTGGAAAAGCTGAGCACTTTCTGTAAAAGTTTCTGTGCTTCTTCTTTGCTTAAAATTGCCATATAATTTATTGATGGTAATCGGGTTAGTTAATTTAGATTTTTCTTGCGGTATTGATTACGTTCACGCCGTTGAAGCGGGCCGTAGAGCTACCGTGCGAGACGGCATTCGACTGGGAAGGTTGTCCTTTCCCATCGTTGAAGGCTCCGCCCAACCGGTAATCCCGCTCGTCAGCTACCGCCACGCAGGAATTCCAGAATTCCCGGGTATTGGCCTGATAGGCTACATCCTTCAGCATGCCCACGATCTTCCCGTCTTTGATCTCGTAGAAGGTCTGGCCGCCGAACTGGAAGTTATATCGCTGCTGGTCGATGGAAAACGAGCCATTCCCGATGATATAGATCCCTTTCTGAACATTCTTAATCAGTTCGTCCACGCTTAAGGGAGTTTTTCCCGGGCGGAGGGAGACATTGGGCATACGCTGGAACTGGACATCCGCCCAGCTCTGCGAGTAGCAGCAGCCCTGGGACTCTTTCAGCCCGATGATATGCGCCTGGTCGCGGATGGCCTGGTAGTTCACCAGCACTCCTTCTTTGATCAGGTCCCATTCCTTGCATTTCACGCCTTCGTCATCATATCCTACGGCACCCAGGCTGCCGGGTTGTAGTTTGTCGGCGACAATATTCACCTGTTTGCTGCCGAACTGGAAATTACCCGATTTCCATTTATCGAGGGTGAGGAAGCTCGTTCCTGCAAAATTCGCTTCATAGCCCAGCACCCGGTCCAGCTCGGTGGGATGCGCGACCGATTCATGAATGGTCAGCCAGAGATGGGAGGGATCCAGCACCAGGTCATACTTGCCCGGCTCTACGCTCTTGGCAGTTATTTTCTGGCTGACATCGGCCGCCGCATTCTTAACGTCTTCCAGCATATCGTACCGGTTCTTATAGCGGGTAACGATGCCCTGGACTTTGTCCTGGTCAGTGGCGGTCAGGTATTCATAACCCATTCCTACCGGCGAGCTGAGCGCCTGCCGGGTCTGAAACTTTCCGGAAGCCTTGTCTATCTTGGTAACATTGAAGGTCGGGTAGATACGATGGATGTCCTGGTCGATATAGGAGCCATCCGTCGAAGCAAAATATTTCTGCTCGTTTACGGCCAGTAAGGCCGAGTTGATGAAATTAGCGCCGCCCTGCATGGCTATCCCATTCACGGATAATAACAAATCCACCTTTTCCTTAATGGGAACTTCGAAAACACTTTTCACAATCGGCGTCTTCCAGCTTACTTCCCCGTAACCCTGCTGGGGAGCCAGCTGCACCGGTTCGGTAATGATCTTCGAATTGGCTTTGGCTACCGCCACGGCCCGCTCAGCGGTCCGGGCCACGCCGGCGCTGGAGACATCATTGGAGGCGGCGAAGCCCCAGGAGCCGTTTGCGATGACGCGGATCCCCACACCGAAGGATTCGGTATTGGCGATATTCTGTATCCTGTTCTCCCGGGTGATGATGAACTGGTTCAGATATCTCCCGATACGGATATCCGCATAGCTGGCGCCTTTCGAACGGGCTGTGTTCAGGGCGATGTCTGCCAGCTGCTTCTTCGTGGAGATATCCATTCCTTCCTGGAGGGCCGCAGAAGGATCGATGATCCGGGAGCCAAAGGGAAGCTTAGGCAGAACCAATGAGCCCAGGCCCATTCCTGCCATGTTAATAAAGTCTTTTCTTTTCAAGTTGAATCTCTTTGTGTAGTTAGATGAATAGTTATCCTGAGCAATCTAAAAAACTTTCATTTAATTATTCGTCCGTTCATCCCCTCAAATCTTCCGCTCTACCCATAGAAAAAGACAGGACAATATAAAGAGGGCATAGAACCAGGTTTTGGAGACCGGCGCCCGTCCACTGTCGGCGTCCTGCGCTGCTGTCGTGCGGTTGGCGGCCGCCTGGTCGGCTGTGGCATGGCCCGGATCGGCTGCTGCCTGGTCCGCGATATATTCCCGGGTCTCCTCCCCTCTTTGCCTTCGCGATACGTTGCGCCAGTCTTTGTCTGACCAGGCATACCACCAGCAGGCTTCGCCCTGCAGGGTGGCGGATGATTGCCAGCCCGCTACGGTCGGCCAATAGGTTCCCTGCCATTGAAAAGGCAACAGCGGGGACTGGGCGAGGTATACATTCTGAGGCCCGGGATCGGCGTCGCGCGTCTGCCCTGCGTCCGCAGATTGAGCGCCGAATTGCCCTTGCGGCAACTCCTTTTTATTCGTTTGGAGCAGGGCCTCCACCGGTTCGTTTACCCGTGCCAGATCCGGCGTGAACTGCCAGTCCTCTTCCGGCTCCGCATCCCGGGTTGCCTTCTGCAGAATCGACGACCAGTAAGCGGCATACTCTTTCTTCTCTCCCGACAGCATCCGGGAGTAGGAGGTATTCAGGGTAGTGAATACCAGCTTACCGGAGCCATAGAGCCCGCTGCTCACCAGGATCCGGGAGGAGCTATCCCTCAGCAATGCCTGGGTGCCGGGTCTTTCTTTTATATAGAGCCGCTGCGTGGAATCCTTTACGGTTTCCAGGGGGAAAAGATTTTTGTAAAATGTTGCGGCTGCCCCTGAGCCTCCAGGATTACCAGGGCTTGCAGCCGTGCTGTCCGCTTTGATGATCAGCCCCATTCCTTTCTCTGCTACCTGCCGGCGAAGATTGGCTCCCTCAGCGGCGTACCCGGACTGCAGGGCTGTCGCATCGGCGATCACCAGGTCGAATTTATCCAGAACGGAAGGAGTCAGCGGATCCAATGCCGTCTCCGGCATGTTGAGGAACGCCTTATCCGATTTGCTTTTGCTGATGATTGTTCGGGTAGCCACCGCATCCCCGTTCCGGGAAAGCCAGTTCACCAGGAAAGTATTTTCAAAATCAGGAGAGGAGGCCAGGAGAAGTATTTTCAGTTTTTTTTCGGGTAGGACCTCTACGGGCAGGGATTCCTGTTCCAGGGTGTCCGTGCCGGCGAATACCCAAAGCCGATATACCGATCTTCCACTCTGTGCCGGGATCGTAGTTAATTCAAAGTCTGTTTGCCCGGCTGGTGCGGCTCCCCCTTGCGTCCTGGCAGCTATAAGGACCGAATCCAATGGGAGGCCCATCCCTGTCAGGAGCAGTTTCACCGGCTTGCCAAAGCCAAGGGATACCCTTCCCTGGACCCGCCATTTCTCGCCAGGCGTTAATTTTTGTTTCCAACTGGCGGACAGAATGCCGGTAGGGCAAGGCGAAGGATGAAAGACCAACGGGGGTGGATGCAAGGAAACCCATTCCTTCCGGGTCAGGCCGTAGCCCAATACATGGAGCTTTGATAGCCGGTTCATCCCGTCCCCCTCCGTCCCGGCGAATACATCCGGCGTGTGCCCGCTGTTAACAATCACGATGCCTGCCCCGCCCGCCGGGGACATCTGTAGAAACTGCCGGAGGCTATCCGGATCATATCCTTCGGTAAGCAACACTCCTTCTTTACCGGAAGAGCCCCTACCCTTTTTCCCTATGTAAGAAAGGGGCAGCGCCAGGCAGGCCAGACTGATAACGGCCAGAACGGAAGCAGCCATCCGGGCCGGCAGGCGCAACCGGCCGGGCCGCCGGAACTCCTTCCATAGCAACCACCCGAGCAGAAAGAGGCAAATACCGATGATCATATCGTTCCAAACCGTCATTGTTTTCGGACAGGGTCGTTTACGTTCCTGAAATAAAGTTGTGATAAGCCGGCATCAGCGGGAGCTTTCCCCTTTGAGGGAGCCGCTTCCGCCTCCGGCAACATCCTTTTGATGGCTTGTTGTGCAAGAAGGATGTCTGCCGCCGCGACGGGGGCGGAGGCCAATATCCTTCGAATCGCCTGGTAGCCCGCCAGATAGGCTGTTGGATGAGCGGCCGCTTCCTTACCCAATTCCCGCCCGGCCCGTTGCAACACTTCGACAGATCGGCTGTTTCGAATCGTCTCTTTCCCCCATTTCTCCAGCAAGCTTAGGGAAATTCTCAGAAAATCCGCCGGCGCCGGTTCATTGGAAGCCTGAGTGAGTTGTATAGGACTGCCGATCGTCTCCAGTTTACCGGACAGGCGTCTGGCCGGATCCAGCGGCGTGGTATGGACTCCTGTCTTGGCTACATAGGCCCGTGATTTTTGCTGCAGGTCTTTTAACAAACGGAGAGCTTTATAAGCATAGGGCAATGCCTCGGCGGGTTTATAGGTCCGCAGCCTTAGTTCCGCATTCCACATCTCGGTGAGCGTGGCCTTCAGCTGTTCTTTGACCGCCGGTTCAAAATAAGTGGCGTCTTCTGCATTATCATGCTTGTCGGTATAAAGGTCGAGGATCTTAGCGGCGTTGCCGAAATCCCCCGGCGCATATACATCCCCGGAACGGCCTTCTCCTGGTTTGTTGTTTCCGGATTTGCCTTCCCCTGGTTTGCCCTCCGCCGGGCCTCCTTCTTCCGCCTCTTCTCCCAGAAACTTCCCATAGCGCAGGCGCAACAATTTCTGGTCAAAGCCAAGGTCATTGCTTCGGTTATTAAAAACCGACACAGCGATCGTATCTTTCTCTTTGAGCAGTTGCTCCGTTTCCAAAATAATCTGTCGCTCGCTCCGGAAATATTCCGGTTTGATATCCACGCCCGTCGTCAGGCCTTCCAGGCTCATCAGTTGTGCCGTATCCGGCAGGGAAATGATATACATATCCGACCGGGACTCCTGTTCATGATTGTCTTTTGCCCGGCAATAAAAATACAGTTCGTCTCCCGGCTTCAGGCCCAG
>WNFI01683008.1_pt1 | contig 28909 bp, 26 predicted proteins | sample 5400471 | NCBI WGS metagenome assembly WNFI01 (sample SAMN13153348, study PRJNA577476) | soil metagenome | isolation source: 100 cm saprolite on Douglas fir-dominated hillslope | place: USA:California | collected 2013-09-17
CCTCGCCTTTCAAAATCGGCCGCGCGTCGCGTCTCGCGATAGCGGATATCGACAACTACTGCGCCGAGCTTCGCTCGCGCCGGCCTGAGAACAACGCGTTCCGCCATGATTAATTTCCTTTTTCAACACAAACGCGCCGGCGAGAAGTCGCGCCTGTGGTCGGCGCGGGTTCGGCTCGATGGGCAGGATCAAACCGCGGACGTTTCCGCTGCACGTGAGCGACAAACGCGTCGCTCAGCAAAAGCTCACGAAGCTAATCGAGGAGCTGGAGCGCGAAGCGGCGGGCATCGGCGCTCCGCGGATTCAACGTGAGGCCGGGCAGACACCACTGCTTACGCACCTGCGCGCCTTTCTCGCCGAGTGTGAGGCTACGGGACGGTCTCGCAACACGCTCGGCAAAAACGCCCATAGTCTTCCAAAATTGTTTGGGCGTTATCGCTGGATCGCGCTGCGTGACATTACCGAGGACTCGTTCACCGCGTGGCGCGAGAAGAGCGGACTCAGTCCGAAAACGGTCAACGACCTGCTGAGCAACATGGGCGCGTTTCTCAATTGGATGAAACGCCGGCGGCTGATTGTTGCCAATCCGCTGGAGCATGTGCGGAAAGTTTCCAACGACTCGCCGGGCAATTTTCGTCGGGCACTTTCCGTCGACGAAATCAATCGGCTGCTAAGCGCCGCGCCGGCTCATCGCGCGACGGTCTATCAAACTATCCTCTATACAGGATTGCGCCGGCAGGAGATCAATGAGCTGCGCTGGGGCGATTTCGACTTCACGGTGACACCGACGCGGCTGAAAGTCCCCTCGTCCATTTCAAAGAACCGGAAGGAATCGGTGCATTTTCTACGGCCCGGCCTGCCGAGGCCAAAGCCGGTGACTGGGCGTTTCGAGGCCAGGTGCCGCGCGTACCCACGTTCAAGCGCGATCTCGCGGCAGCGGGCATTCCATTTGAAGACGAGCGCGGTCGGCGCGTCGATTTACACGCGCTACGGACGACGTTCGGTACGTTGTTGTCGGCAAGCGGTGGTTCTCCGCGGGTTGCGATGGAGCTGATGCGGCACAGCGATCTGAAGCTCACGATGAAGGTTTATACCGACGCTTCGCAGCTCCCACTGATCGCAGAAGTGGCTCGGTTGCCGTCATTCTCGCTTCCTCGGAATGATTCCAAAGAGCGCACACAAAGACGCGCACAAGAAGCGGTCGTTTTGGGATCTGAGGGGTCGCCGGTTGTCGCAAGCAGTCGTTCAAATGCCTACACGCAAGTTTCTGAAGCTGTCGCGGTTAGGCGCGAAAAAACCGCCAGTGTCGTTTCTGGCGGTTTCTCCAAAATGGAGCGGGCGAAGAGACTCGAACTCTCGACATCTTCCTTGGCAAGGAAGTGCTCTACCAACTGAGCTACGCCCGCGGAAAAGAACAGATTGGTGAAATTGCGGAACAGCCTCGTTTCCGTCAACAGCTTTTTTAACCGCAAATGGTGAGTTATAAGTGGAAAATGATGAGCAAGAACCGAGCTATTTCACAGCAAAGTTCAATCACCGGTTTGGTGAACTCATCGGAGGCCACTCAATGGTTCTCATCCTTTATCAATCGTATCTAGCTCGGGCCACTGCAGGAGTTTACGATGCAGCGTTCGGCGGCTGATGCCCATGAACGCGGCTGCCTTGGTTCGATTGCCGCGCGCCTTGATGAGCGCTTCGCGCAGAAGCCGCTTTTCATTTTCTTCGACTGACAGCGGATTCGGCGGCGCAGCCGGTGCCGGCGGGCGACTCTCAGGCACGATGGATGTCGTGGCGGCGGCGATGGCCGGCGCGAGTTCGCCACGAAATTTCGGATCGAGATCGTACTCGGTGATTTTGCCGCCGCGGTGAAGCACCACCGTGTTTTCCGCAAAATTGCGCAGTTCTCGGATATTACCAGGCCAAGCGTAGTTTTGCAGCGTGCGCAAAGCCCCTGGCTCCAAAGACGGCGGCGTCACCTTGTTTTCGTCGGCGAAAATTTTCAAATAATGCTGCAACAACAGGGGTATGTCGTCCTTTCGGTCGCGGAGCGGGGGCATGGAAACCCGGACAACGTTGAGCCGGAAAAACACGTCTTCACGGAACGTGCCGTCTTTGACCATCTGGTCCAAATTGCGGTTGGTGGCCGCGACAAGCCGCACGTCGACCGGAACACCCTTCATGCTACCGATGCGCTCAACGGTGCGCGTCTCGAGGAATCGGAGCAGTTTGACTTGGGTGGCAACAGAGATTTCTCCGATTTCATCGAGGAACAGCGTCCCACCATCGGCCGCTTCGAAACGGCCGATCCGCCGCTCGGTGGCACCGGTGAATGAGCCTCGTTCGTGTCCAAACAATTCACTTTCGAGGAGATTCGCCGGGAGCGCAGCGCAATGCACCGCAACAAATGGAGCGCGCACACGGGGACTCGCTTGGTGGATCGCTTGCGCAACCAATTCCTTCCCGGTGCCCGTTTCACCTTCGATGAGGACGGTGGCTTTCGAGGGAGCGACCAACTTAACGCGCTCCAGCACGGTCCTGAGTTGCTCCGACTGGCCGACAATTCCCTCGAACACCGAGCCCGACGTCTTGTCGCTCCGCTGACTTGTCGACCCAGTTTGCGACGGCACGGGAAGGTGTTTTACCTCCACGTCGAGTGTGCGAGATTTCAACGCTTGTTGAATCAGAACCTCCAACTTCTCGAGGTTCACTGGCTTGGTTAAGAAATCGAAAGCGCCCCGCTTCATCGCTTCTACGGCCGATTCAACGTTGCCGTATGCGGTCATCATGATCGCGACGGGGTGATTGGGAAGGGTCAGCACTTTGTCGATGACTTTGAGTCCGGACTTACCCGGCATGCGCAGGTCCGTCACGACAACATCGAACTCGTCCGCCTCCATGAGGTTGAATGCCTCGTCGACATTGCTCGCGGTGGAAACATCGTAGTGTTCCTCCAAGGCTTGGCGCAGCCCATCGCGTGTATGCTTTTCGTCATCTACGATGAGAATGCTAGGAACCATGGTGAACAGATTAAGGGTGAATCGAAAGGGTCAACGGGAAAGCCTATGATTTCAGCATCCGCACCCGGCGCATTTTCTGGGGGAATTGCAGGGTGATTGATGTACCGACGCCCTCTTTGCTCTCCACTCCAACCTGGCCTCCATGCTCGCGCATGATTCGCTGAACAATCATCAGCCCCAGACCGTGACCGTTCTGTTTCGTGGTGTGGTACGGTTCGAAGATCCGAGCCAGGTCCTCTTGCCTGATGCCGCTGCCCGTATCGCCAAACCGCAGGTAAATCGATTCGTCATCGGCCTGTGATTTTATATGCAATTTCCCTCCGGGCTGCATCGCTTCCATGGCGTTTTTGATAAGGTTAAAAAATACCTGTTTAAGCTGATCACGATCGGCCAAAACGATCGGCAACGACGAGGGTGTTTCGACCTCGACACGAATTCCGCGGTTATCGAGTTCTTGCGTCTGAAAACGCAGCACTTCAGCCAACACTTCGACGAGGTTCGTGTCCGCGAGGTTCGGCGGCCGCGGGCGAATCGCCTCTAGAAAATTCCGAATGATGCCGTCGAGCCGCTTTACTTCCTCTTCGCATACCCGAATCGATTCGGCGACCGATTCTGTATCCTTCGACGATTTCAGCTTCTTCAGTTTTCGTTCGATCAACTGCAAGTGAATCGTCAGCGAGTTCAGTGGATTTCCCAACTCATGCGCGACGCCGGCCGCAAGCAGCAGGATCGAATTCACTCGTTCATTTTCGATCAGCTCTTCGGTGGTGAGCTTGTCCTTCGTAATGTCTGTCAAAATCACGGCGAAGTGTTGTCCAGCCAACGAGCCTTCGCCTGCGAATGGCACTAAATATAGTCTGACAAAGCGGGGCTGAGGATACGTGAGCTCGATTTCTCGAGCGACTACGGGCGATTGCTCAGGATCACGCAGTGAATCTTCCAGCGATGCACGCAGACCTGGAACGAGCCGCCAAAGCGTAGCTCCCACGAGTTCGCTTTCGCGCAAACCGATCAGCCGTCCGGCTGCTTCATTGCCGTATTCGACTTCGCCGTCGGAGTTGATGACAAGAATCCCCTCCTGGATCGTGTTGAAGACGGTTTCGAATAATCCACGCTCGCGCGCTAGTCGTTGAACGAGGTTGTTGAGATTAACCGAATCAAGGCGGTCAAGCCGCCCCAAAAGACGGTCGAGCGAACTGGTTTTTTTGCCAGCCATAGGAAGAGAGATGTAGTAAGCTTGGCCCTCTTAACCGCTTCAACAGCAAACGACAGCGCCAAAGTCGCCGTCAGCCGGCTCGCTCACTCCGCTTCCGTGACGGCGCTCTCGTCCTCGTTGAGAAAATCCATCTGGGCTGGATCCATTCGGCCACCCATGAGTTTACGCAGGAAGAGATCGCGGTGATGACGACAACGACCGATCCGGAGCACGGCGCCGCGATGTTCCTCTGTTCCATAGCCTTTGTGCTGGCCAAACCCATATCCTGGAACTTCCAGTTCGAGGCGGTCCATCATCCGGTCCCTCGTGACCTTCGCAATGATCGATGCCATCGCGATGCACAAGGAGCGGCCATCCCCTTTTACAATGCCGGTGTGAGGATAAGGGAAATTTCTGAGTGAAAGCCCATCGATCACGATGCGCGCCGAGACCTGTGGTTTGAAAGCTCGAATCTCATCTTCGCTAGCAAAGAGATCTGGTTCTGTTTTCCGCTGAAATAACGTCGGTGGGTAAATGCCTTCCAATGCACGACGCATCGCAATCTTCGTGGCGCCGAGAATATTGTGCGATTCGATCTCTTCGACACTCGCCTCGCCGTGGGTCGCGTGAATGTGGCCAGCCAAAACCAGTTCATTGAGCTCTACATAGATTTCTTCCCGCTCAGCCGCAGTCAGCAGTTTCGAATCATTCACCCGGCTCGCTTTTGTGAGCGCCCAACGCCCTTCGAGAAACTCTTTGGTGATAAGAACTGCTCCCGCGACCACCGGACCAGCCAACGCACCACGACCTGCTTCATCGACTCCGATTAAGGAATCGAACCCAACGATCTGTTTGAGATCAAATCCACGCAACTGACGACGTTTGGGCATGGTTCAGTTCAGGAAAATGATATCACTTGCCCCGAAAAAGTCATCGATTTCCAACGAACGTTGTCAGTCATCATCTCTCTCGAAACGCGCCTTGGGTTCAGGAAGCGGCAATTCATCGAGTTTCCCGGCCGCCGAAACAACTTCGTACGCTGTGCGGAAGTGGAGCTTGGCAAATTCACCCAACGCTTTTGCTCCAAATTTGTCGATGATCTGGCGCGCTTGTTCCTTTACCCGGGAGCTCGCGCCTTTTTGCAGGTTGTCGCCGAACTTTTGAGAAAGGCCGCGCATCTGCCGCACAAACTCGGCGCGAGCCACCACGGATGCCGCGGCGACAACGGGATCTTCTTCCGCTTTGGTGCGCATCCGAAGTTCGAAATTCTTCACCTCTTTTTTCGCCAGTTCGCGTTGAACCAAGGGTTGCTCGGTAAATTGGTCCAACAGTCCCCAAGGCACCCACTTGCGATTGAGCGCTTTCGTCAGGGTTTGCGCATGCTGCCAGGCAAGCAAACGGTTGAGGTTCGCTCCCGGACGCGCCATCAGTTCGTTATACTTCGGCATCGTCCACGGAAAAACTTCCACCGAAACAGAGGGCGTGGAGCGGATTATCTCGTCGAGTCTCAGGATCTGCGGATCCGCGATCTTCTTGCTATCCTTTACCCCGGCTTTGATCCACGCATCAATCGCCGGTTTTTCCGCGATCACGCACGCCGTGACGACCGGACCGAAGAAATCGCCCTTGCCGCTTTCGTCCAAGCCCGCGTGTGGCTCAAACCAATCCGGATGCAGGACGTCGTCATAACCGAACTTGGGCGTCCCCGTCACCTCGGGTTCTAAAATGTTGATCACGAAATCCTGCGTTTCTTTTCCCGCTACGAGCGCTTTTCCGCTGTTGTAAGCGGTCACGTTTACCTTCGGTCCTTTGAATGCAAACCGCGCATACGCCACATCGAACGGCTCCCAGCCGCGCTTTTGCAGCGCTGTGCGCAGTTTCTCCATTTGCGCATCATCGAGTTTCGCGGTGTAGGTCGTAATCGCCTTGGGCTTTTCTTCCTCAGGCTGAGAATGAGATTTGTACGAAGACATTAGGAATCGTTCACCAAAACGGACCAAACGCCCGCTCGCAACCAAAAGTCTATTCTCGTTGTAGCTCGGGCCTGCCTCATTTTTTCTCGCTTTTGTTTGCGGACTGCAGGTCCTCTTGCTTCTTGAACGTCTTTCGTGCCGAACCCGACCTCGCAACTCATCGCCGCCAAGACCGGATTCCAAAAAGCCCTTCGGAGTTGGTATAGCGTCCATCACCGCAAGCTTCCCTGGCGGAGCGAACCCTCGCTCTACAAGACGGTGATCAGCGAGTTCATGCTCCAGCAGACGCAGGTAAAAACCGTTCTCCCCTATTTCGATCGTTGGCTGCAGACGCTGCCCGACTTCGCGGCGTTGGCTGCAGCATCCGAGGACACGGTGCTCAAGCTCTGGGAAGGACTCGGCTACTATTCACGCGCCCGTAATCTCCACAAGCTTGCCAAGGCCGTCGTCGCCCTGCCGGAACCACCCCGAACTCCGATCGCCTGGCAAGAGTTGCCCGGGATCGGACCTTATTCGTCTGCGGCAATCACAAGCATTTCATTCGATGCGCAATCGGCCTGCGTCGATGGCAATGTTGTCCGCATTCTCTCACGACTGACGGCCAATGGCACGGCCTTCCGTGACAGCGCAAGCGCGGCGAAGGCCTTTACTCCGCTAGCCAATGAGATTTTGCCCGAGACCGATCCTGGCACGCACAACCAAGCGATGATGGAACTCGGCGCGACGGTGTGCTTCCGTCAGAAGCCGCTTTGTACCATCTGTCCGGTTCGAGAATTTTGCGCAGCCGGTCAACGAGGCGATCCGGAAAATTTCCCCCAACTCGCAGCGAAGAAGATCGAGCGGGTCACGGTTGCTCGGATATGGAGCGAACAGCAAGGCAATCTGCTTCTACACAAGGCTGCCTTGGGAGCGCGCCGACTTGCTGGCCAGTACGAGCTGCCTAACGCCGGCCACGTTGGACTGGATGAAGCTAAATTGACTGCGCTCGTTCCGCTCGCAAAGCGCGGGCGAGCGATCACCCGATATCAAATCACCGAAACAATTTATAAATGGGTTCCTTCGAAAACTGAACGTACCGTTCTCGAAAAAAACTCCGAGCTGAGTTGGGTTCCACTCGACAAGTTATCCAGCATCACGCTTTCAGGACCTCACCGTCGCTGGATTACTGAACTGCTTGGAGATGCTGCAACAGCCCGTTAAAAACGAGCTGCTATGAGCACTTCGATCTTGGCCTTTGAATCGATCACTTCGTCCACTGTGATACGCGGTCCAAATTCGATCGTAAGCAAGTGCTGCGGTTTCCAGAACTGGCTGATTCCCGCGAAGTCAACTTTACCCGACCCAATCGGCTGATGATCGTGGCCGTCCGCAACATCGTGAAGATGGAATCCTAAAATCTTGTCAGCGTTATCGGCCAATTGCTGTTTGTGCTGAATCGCACCCATCATTTCCTTCAATGCGGCGTGACCCGTGTCATGCCAGTAACCTCCCGCATCGGGACGGCTTAAGGACTGCAAGAACGCCGGAAAGTCGGCATCGACCGGAAGCTCGTCGAACTTCTCCCGATTTTCGAAGCCAAGTTTCACTCCCTTATCCTGGGCGTAGGGCAAAATCTCTTCGATACTGGCCCGCACTTGGGCCCAGTAAGGCGTCATCCGCTCGCGGAGTTTCTCGAAGGCCTTGCCCAGCATCGCTTGGTACTTCGGCCCACCCGGCACTTTGTCCGGGTGACTGTCCATATACTTCGAAAGTTTGCGACTGGGGTTGAACCAGAAAAATTCAACCGCACCCAAGTGGAGCACCATCGCCCGGGCCTTCACCTGTTTTGCAAAATCGATCGAGCGCTTGGTGTGGCGCAACCATTGCTCATGCTGCTTACGGTCCAGCTCGGAGGGCATGAACAGATTTGGAGCGGCCTGAACCACCCCAGTCGGAAGCGGACAGAAATTATGCGTCGATGCTACTTTTACGATCCCCTCGTCCAAAGCCTGCAGAATACCTGGCACCAATGTAAGGCGGATCCCGTGGCTAAGTTCGACATATTCGAACCCGAGGGCCGCCATCTCTTTCAGCATGGCGTAACCGTCTGTGTGTCTGGAGGAGCACCAACTGGTGGAAAGCGCGAGGGTTGGCTTCACAAGTGCACTCAAAATCAGTGAGTTGGCGTTAATTGCAAACGGAGATTACAAATCTCCGTGTTTTAATAAACTCTTAACCCAATAAAAAAGGCCCCGTTATTAAGCGGGGCCTCAAGGGTTCAGTTGGCGTACCGGGCTCGCAACATCTGAGTGAAGGCCGCGACTTTTTCTTTGCGGCGCCGCACTTCGCTCGGCTTCTCGTAGTAACGCTTGGCGCGGACATCCTTGATGATGTTTTCGCGATCAAGCTTCTTCTTCATACGACGAAGGGCACGATCAACGGGCTCGTTTTTACGGATTTTGATTTCGATGGACATGTCTGAAAAGGTTTAGAGATGGAGAGTAAAGGTCCAAAGAACCAAACGGCATAGACCTCGTCAATGAAATTTACGGACCTAGCCTGCTGAGCAGGCAGACGCGCAACCGCGGAACGGCATTTCGTGAATTCGACGTTCGTTCTAAATTCGATTGCCGTCGCAGGGACGCGCTGGCCCACCTTGCGAGTTCCTTGGGCCTGCGCCGAACGATGTGAGGCGGCGCAGCTTTGCCGAGCGCAATGGGCGTACTAACGCATTCAGTTCTTTGGGCCGATATTTTACCTATTACATGGGCTGGTCGCGGCTAGTACGGATGGTTTAAATTACATATTATCATTAAAAGCAAATTATAACAACAAATTATGCAATATGGAAATGGTGATTAAGTTCGAGCCCCGGAATCCGAGGACATAGGCCGTTGGTCTGCATTTTTTTATTCTGCAGGCTGGCGGCCTGCGCTCCCACCTTCGTCCGTTTCAAAGCCACTCTTCGATCTGCATAAAAGATGCGTTCCGCGCTTGAACAATCGATGCAGGACCCTTGGTTAAAAACGTGCCGTCTGCCGATACCGATTTTGTTCACCTTCACGTTCACACCGATTACAGCCTGCTCGATGGAGCCTGCCGCATAGATCGCCTCATGGACCGTGCTGCGGCCCTGGGCATGAAGGCCATCGCCCTTACAGATCACGGCAACCTTTACGGGGCGATCGAGTTCTACAACAACGCAAAGGCCAAAGGCATTAAACCGCTAATCGGCTGCGAACTGTATCTGGTCGAAAAAAACCGGCTTGAAAAAAATGGCCGCGCCGAAGACGGCAAGAGCTACTATCACCTTGGCCTGCTCGCCAAAAACAACACCGGGTACCAGAACCTCCTGAAGCTCGTATCAGACGCGCATCTCAAAGGATTTTATTATAAACCGCGGACCGACTTGGAAACCCTCGCGTCTTACGCGGACGGCTTGATCGGTTTCACCGGCTGCCTCGCTGCGCTTGTTCCGCAGCACCTGCTTCATGATCGCTGGGAAGACGCCCGTCGCGCCTGCGGACGGTTTGTCGAAATATTTGGCCGCGAAAACTTTTTCGTCGAAATCCAGGACCACGGAATTCCCGAACAGATAAAAATCATTCCCGGTCTCCTTAAGCTCGCAGAGGAGTTCAATCTCAAAGTCATCGCCACGAACGATGTCCACTACGTCAACTCCACCGATTCCGGCCCGCACGATGCGATGCTTTGCATTCAAACCGGTGCGAAGATCGAGGAAGAGCACCGGATGAAATTCACCGGTTCGCAGTTCTATCTCAAGTCGCGCGCCGAGATGGAAAAACTTTTCGCGGAGGTGCCCAACTCCGTCATCAACACCCAGGCGGTCGCTGAGATGTGCGACCTCAGCATTCCGTTTCCCAAAGGCAGCGAACGCTATCCGAAGTATCCGCTCCCGATCGAAGTTAAAACCGATCGAGGCGGTTACTTAAAAGACCTGTGCATCGCCGGCCTGAAGACCCGGTATAACCTCGACTACAATGCTCCGGACAAATTCGCCGATCCTGTTCGAGCAAAGGTGCTGGTCGATCGGCTGGATTACGAACTCGGCATCATTAGCAAAACCGGCTTCATCGACTACTTCCTTGTCGTATGGGATTTCATCCACTGGGCGAGGTCCCACGAAATTCCAGTCGGCCCCGGCCGTGGTTCCGGTGCCGGTTGCATTGTCGCTTATCTGCTTGGGATTACCAATCTCGACCCCTTGCGGTTTAAGCTCCTTTTCGAACGCTTCCTCAATCCCGAACGCGTTTCTCCTCCTGACTTCGATATCGATTTCTGCATGCGCCGTCGCGGCGAGGTCATTGATTATGTTCGGCAGAAATATGGCAACGAGTGCGTGGCCAACATTATCACCTACGGCACGCTCGGTGCAAAAATGGTGATCCGCGACGTTTCGCGCGTGCACAACCTCCCCTACGCCGATGCCGATCGTCTCGCCAAGATGATCCCGGACGAGCTCAACATTTCGCTCGAGGATGCGCTTAAAAAGTCCACGGAACTGCGCAACGAGTTCGAACGTAATCCGGTCGCTAAAAAAATTATCGATCAAGCGCTCGTTCTCGAAGGCATGGTTCGCAACACCGGCAAACACGCTGCCGGCATTATCATCACCGATCGACCGCTCTCCGATTTCGTCCCACTCACTTTGCAAGAAGGTGACGTCACGGTGCAGTACGACATGAACGCGGTCGGCAAACTCGGCTTGCTCAAGATGGACTTTCTCGGTCTCAAAACCCTGACGGTCATCGCCGATGCGGTCGACAACATCCGACGCACGGCCGATCCATCGTTCGACATCGAAAAAATTCCTTTCGAGGACGCAAAGACATTCGCCCTTCTCAACTCCGGCCGCACCACCGGCGTATTTCAGCTGGAATCCAGCGGCATGCAGGCGCTCTGTCGCCAGATCAGCCTCTCCACAATCGACGAAATCGTGGCGCTCATCGCGCTCTACCGGCCGGGTCCGATGGACTGGATACCCGATTACGTTCGCGGCAAAAAGGATCCGTCCACTGTCAAGTTCCCACACAAGCTGCTCGAAGACGTCTGTAGCGAAACCTACGGTATCATGGTGTACCAAGAGCAGGTCATGGAGGCGGCCAAAGTCATCGCCGGCTACACGCTCGGCGGTGCTGACATGTTGCGCCGTGCCATGGGCAAGAAAGATGCGGAGGCGATGGCGAAAGAACGCGTAAAATTCGTCGAAGGCGCCAAGCGGGTGAACAACATCGACGAAAAAACGGCGAATTCGATTTTCGATATTCTCAATAAATTCGCCGGTTATGGTTTCAACAAATCCCATTCAGCCGCTTATGCGATTTTGAGTTACCAAACCGGTTTCCTCAAAGCGAACTACCCGGTGCAATTCATGGCGGCCATGCTGAGTTCCGAACTGGGCAACTCGGAAAAAATCGCCCACTTCGTCGGCGAATGCGAAGCAATGGGTATTGTGGTGCTCGGCCCGGATGTGAACGAATCGCGTGAAAACTTTACGCCCGTCCTAGCCAAATCGGTTAACGGTTCTCCGTTTACGGTGGACGGTTCACTGACCGATAACCGTCAACCGTCAACCGTCAACCGTCAACCAAGCCCCGCCAACATCCCGTCCGCCAAAATCCGCTTCGGTCTCGCCGCGGTCAAAGGCGTGGGCGACCAGGCGGCGCGTATGATCATCGAAGAGCGCGAGAAGAATGGCCCTTATACGGATTTCCACAGCCTTCTTAGCCGCGTGGACGGACGCGCGATCAACAAACGCGTCCTGGAGTGTTTGATCAAAACCGGCGCGTTCGATTTCTCGGGCGCCTCGCGCGGTCCGCTCTTTGTTCAGATCGATGAGGCCTTAAGCGCGGCATCGAGCAATGCCCGCGATAAAGCCGCGGGCCAGCACTCGTTTCTCGACATGCTCGCCGATTCTGACACGAGCGGCTCTCGCATCGCTTCCTCCACCGATTTACCCAAAGCAGTTGAAACGCACGCTTCTGATTTTTCGTCCGCAGAACGACTTCAGTTTGAAAAGGAGCTACTCGGTTTCTACGTCTCCGGCCATCCGATGAATGCGTACGCCGGACTAGCCGAAGCGATCTCGACCGTACCCGAGGATCAATTGACCGATCTTCCTGATCGCACCGAGTGGCGCGCTTGCGGGATCGCCACCAACGTCGTCAAAAAACTCTCGAAAAAAGATAATCGCCCTTGGGCGATGTTCACTCTCGCAACGAAGAAAATTAATTTACCGGTGCACATGTATTCCGACGCGTACGAAATCTACGCGAACAATTTGATACCTGAGGCTCCCGTCTTGATCCAAGGGACGATTCTTCGCGGCGACGATGGCGCGCGTCTCAACGTGAAAGAGTGTTATCCGCTCGAACCTTCAATCACGGGCCACATCAAAAAAGTCACGTGGCTGCTCAACGCAGCTCACTCGGAACTCGGCGACTTTTTCAAACTTCTACGTGCCGCGGTCGACAAAGACTACGGTGACACACGTCTCGAATTGGCCTTCGCGTTTGACGGACAAGTCGCGCCAGTCGCAGAAGTTTCAAACGGACTGACTTGGAAAGTGACCCCGGTCCATTTCCAAAACCTGCGCAAGCACCCAGCAGTCGTCGGCACCATGTTAGAAGCGAAAAAGCTCTCTCTAAAAGAGACCCGCAAATGGGCCAAACGCTAGGTGGGCCGTCTCGCGATCGCGCGACGGCATTTCGCGAATTCGACGTCCGTCCTAAATTCGATTGCCGCCGCAGCGACGCGGCGCCCCACCAATCCTCTCGGACCCCGCGTTAAAGCGCGTTGCACCTAATCCGTGGACGTGCCCCACTACCGGCACTCAACTTTCGATGTCACAATCGCTCATCACCAATCACGCGGCTAAAGTCATTTCCTCGCTCGCTCCTGACGAGCGTGTGGATACCGCCTTGAAGCGTCACCTCGCCGACCAACGGCATCCCTCGCCGTCGGAAAAAGGCGATATCGCCCGCGCGGTTTTCACGTATTTTCGCTGGTTTCAATGGCTCGATGAAAATACATCCGTGCAAATGCGCGTCGAGGCAGCCTTGGATCTGCAGGGCCGGTTCAATCGCGATCCCCGTTCCACAAAAGACCAGGCTCTGGTCATCCGGGCGGTCCCGAGCTGGGTTGCGGCCGAAATGGACGTCTCCGCTGCGTGGTGCCGTCACCTTCAGCAGGCACCTGCCCTGTGGATCAGGGCACGCCCTGGAAAGGCCGCTGAACTTGCCAAAAAATTGAGTGACACGGTCGCCACGCCGCTCTCCGCCGACGCGTTGCACTACACCGGATCGCGCGATCTTTTTCTCACGCCGGAATTCCACGCAGGTGCCTTCGAACTTCAGGATCTCTCTTCTCAATTGGTGGGTATCGCGGCCGCTCCGCAGCCGGGCCAGACATGGTGGGATGCGTGCGCCGGTGAAGGCGGCAAAACCCTTCATCTCGCGGATCTCATGCAAAATAAAGGGCTGATTTGGGCGAGCGATCGCTCCGAGCGCCGCCTGCAATCGCTGAAACGCCGCACCGCTCGCGCCAAAATTTTCAATTACCGGGCCGCATCGTGGGACGGTTCTGAGCGCTTACCCACGAAGACAAAATTCGACGGCGTATTGATCGATGCACCCTGCAGCGGCATCGGTACGTGGCAGCGCAATCCCAGCGCTCGCTGGACGACCACCGCGAACGACGTCAAAGAACTCGCCGTCATCCAACGCTCTCTGCTCTCGAACGTTGCGCCGTCGCTCAAATCAGGCGGCCGTTTGGTCTATGCGGTCTGCACGCTCTCCCGCGCGGAAACCACGGCCGTAGCCGATGAATTCACGGCTGCTCATCCGGAATTCGAATCCATGCCTGTGCTTGGCGAAACTCCGAAAAAAACAATTTGGCCTCAGGACGTAAACGCGAACGGAATGTTCATCGCCATCTGGCGTAAGAAATAATCCCGGCCGATCTGAGACATTAAAGAAGGTAAGGGCCGGTTATCCTCAACCGCTCTTATTGGAGCCGTGTACGCGCAATGAGGGCCGTTAGGGATAACGGCCCCCACCCAAATCTCGATCAAACCGAAGCCCATTTCGGGAAATGAACCCAAAGAGGTTCGAAACCAGAAACTCAATTATCCTAAAACCGCGGATGAACCACAGGGGACAGAGAGATTCGATGTGAGTCTTGAAAAGAGATTTCGTCCCATGAGCGAAGCTCCCCGCGTGTAATTTAATTCGTAACGAATTAGCTCTGTTTTCTCTGTGCCTCTGTGGTTCAAATAGGTTGGTCGGTTGGAATAGAGGTGAACATCGCCTTTGCGGCGAAAGCAGTTTTACAAAATTCGAAAATGAAGAGAGCCTACCTGTTCAAATCCTTCTATCGTTGAAAAAGATCAGCGCCAAAACTGTCCAATCCGACTTCAATGCCCTCGAGGCCGTAATTCACTACACGCGGGCAGCTCATGAACTCGGTCTGTGGAAGAGCGAACATGTGTTGATCGAACGCTTCTTTCCGGAAAAGTCGCGCAAACTCATCGAAGCAGGTTGCGGCGCTGGCCGTGTGACTCTTGGGCTCTGGAAACTCGGTTACCGCAATCTTACCGCATTCGATTTTGCTGAAGAACTGGTGGACCAGGCGAAAAATCTCGCACTCGAACGCAAGGCCGGGGAGATCGCATTTTTTCACGACGATGCCACCCAACTTGGGCAGGTTAGAACGGATGATTTCGAAGGTGCGTTGTTTCTTTTCAATGGGCTCATGCAGATTCCCGGACGCGAAAATAGGCGAAAAGCTTTGCTGGAATTGAATCGAGTCTGCCGCGCAGACGCTCCCTTGATTTTCACAACCCACGACCGCGATGCTACACCCACTGAGCGCGCGTTGTGGAGACTTGAATCAGCCCGCTGGGAACGAGGTGAGCAAGACATCAGACTCGTCGAATTTGGCGACCGCTATTTCGAAGACGAATCAGGCCGGACGTTCATGCATCTGCCGAACCGCGCGGAGATCATCGAAGATTTGCGGGAAACAGGCTGGAACCTCGTCTTTGACGAAATGCGCCGCAACATCGCCGAAGAAAACCGCGATGTGCGGAACTTTTCAGACGAATGCCGGTTTTGGGTAGCACGGAAATGACGTTTTCGCCGCACATTGCCGCACGCTATTTTACTTTTTTATCCGCACGCATATTACTTCTTCCATGAGGCTTGTTCTCTTTTTCTCGCTGATCGTTTCGCTAATTCTCCCTTGTTCACTCAGTGCTGAATCGGAATATCCGGAAAAAGGACAGGACATCTACGACACGAAGGTCGACGGAGCCTCTTTGATCGCCGAGGGGGTCAAGGCCGCAAACATGGGTGATAAACGAGTGTTGCTCGATTTCGGAGCCAACTGGTGTCCGTGGTGCAGACAGTTGCACAAGCTCATGGCCGAAGACCCGGCAATTTCCAAGGAGCTCGCCGCGCACTACGTCGTCGTGATGATCGACGTAAACACAAGAAAAGGCGTTAAGCGCAACGGAAGCATCAACAGTCACTACGGCAATCCGACCAAAGAAGGACTACCGGTCTTGGTTTTGCTCGAACGCACCGGTAAACCGCTCACCACCCAAGAAACGGGCGCATTCGAGAGCGGAGACAGCTACGATTCCGCAAAATTCCTGGCCTTCCTCGAAAAGTGGCGAGCCCCGGCGAAATAAGAAAGAATTGTTCTCGGTTCACTGTTCATAGTCATCCCGAACCCGCCACGACAATAAACAGTTAACCGTAATCCTTAGTGCCGGTTTGGCTTTCGTCCTTCGACCGCGTCTTTCCGGTTTAGCTCAGATCTCGGATTGAACCGAACTCCGGATCAAACAACCGTCGATAAGTCCGCACGATCATTCCATCCGTGAGCCCAGCCAGATAATCGCAAATACGACGGGCTTTGCCATCCATCGTCGTTTCCGACTCGATCAGTTTTCCAGTCTGCGGAGGTAAAATGGAGATCACGCGTTCACCGCGTTCCACGTAGTTGCTCCAGTAGGACTCCCATAAATTGAAGAGCACCTTGCGAGCCTTGTGTTCAATCTGCTGAAGCTGCGGGCTCTCGAAGATGATATCGTTCGCCATCTTCTTGAAAAACTTCGCCTCGCGTTCGGCTTCAGGTACGACAACGAGTTCGAAGCGATAGCGATTGCTCTTCTCCGACATGAAATTGCTCCGTTCGCGCAGACGGCATGCACTTATGAAACGACCGATTCGGCTACCGAATACGCCCTCCAAACGGTCAGCTTTGATTGCATGCAAAAGCGTATCCAAATGCTTCTGCATTTCCGCATCGAACGCCTCTCCCGCGGCCCAGGCTTCGATGCGCTCGCTCGTGAGAAAACCCGCTTTCACGCCATCGACGATATCGTTGAGTGAGTACGCGGCATCATCGGCCCAGTCCATAATTTGGCATTCCACCGACTTGAAATCATTGAGCGTCTCTTCGCGCACCAGTTCCGCCGGAATCGAGGCGCCTTCGAAAACGAAATCGCGATACACAATCTGTGGATCGTAAAGAAAATGGTTGTTGGGGGTAACAGGGAACTCGCGGTAGAGCTTTTTGTACTTCAGCACGCCATCCATCAGCGCGCGCGAAGGCTGCATGCCGCGCACGCCCGTTTCGCCTTGATAGATAATTTCTGTGAGTAAATGGAGGGTCTGCGCATTGCCCTCGAAACCGCCGCGCTTCTTCATCAGCTCCTGCAACGTCCGCTCTCCGGAATGACCGAACGGCGGATGTCCGAGATCATGCGCGAGGCAGACGGCCTCCACCAGATCCGCGTCGACATAGAAGTCATCCTTTAGCGGCGTGGACTGCGTCCGCAGGAAATGACAAATCGAACGTCCAATTTGAGCCACTTCGATCGAATGGGTTAGCCGCGTACGGTAAAAATCATACTCACCCGATAGGAAAACCTGGGTCTTAGACTGGAGCTTCCGGAAGGCTTGGGAATGGATGATCCGATCCCGGTCGATCTGAAAGACATTGCGGTAGTCCTGCTTACGCGCCCCACCCCATTCCTGAGTATCGAACGCCGAATAAAACCGATTCTGCATAAACCTGCACGGTGCCGAGGCCGTCGGCTGCGGGCCAGCCGAAAGAGAATGCGTACGGGGAAATGATCTGGAAGTGGGCCGGCGCGTCCCTGCGACGGCATAGCAAGCAGAGTAAGCGTCTCAATCGCAAAATGCCGTCACAGGGACGCGCCGGCCCACCTTTATCCTTCAGCGATGCCCTCATTTCTCAGAGAGCTTCCTAGGTCCTCCATGATAAAAAACAGATCTATCAAACCTATTTTCTATCATTATTAGCTGCTTTTGACAATATTCAGCAACTTATACTAATTATATTGGCTCATAACGAATGCATCAGCTAATGATAAAAACTTTAGAACAAAAGACATTCCTTTCATTGAAGTCTTTTTGCCACCCAGACCCCCAAGCTGAGTTTAAGCCTGACGCTTAAAAATCATCTTAAATAGTTTTTAAAAGCATCTTTTTGCATCTATTGTGTATCAAATGAGAATCACGATAGATATCCCGGAAGACATCCTAAACGAGCTTCTAAAGGAAACGGGCGAAACAAAAATGAGCCCGGCAGTGAGTAAAGCGGCACAAGAATACCTTAGGCGCCTAAAGGCAGCGCGTTTTGGTCGGCTGATCCGTGAAGGCGCTTTTGACTACGGTTCGGTCAACGAGGACATCGAGAAAAGCGACCGCTAATTTCCATGGTTTTGATCGACTCTTCCGTCTGGATTGAAGCCCTGCGCCGCAGTGGTTCGTTAGAAGTCAAAGTCTCGCTGGAAGCTCTTCTCGAAGCCTTCGAGGCGACTCTGTGCAGTCCCATTAAACTCGAGGTGCTCGGTGGTGCGCGAGTCCAAGAGCGCAAGGCACTTGCGGAGTATTTTGATATCCTTCCCTACGACCCCATGCCCGAGTCGACCTGGCAGGAAGCGATCGAACTCAGCTGGAAACTGCGTGATGCTGGCGTTACGGTGCCATGGAATGATCTGCTGATCGCCTGTCGAGCAATCGCGCTCAAGACACGGCTTTATTCCTGCGACAAGCACTTCGAAGTGATCGCCCAGCACGCGCCACTACGGCTTTATCGACCGGGTTATGGCGGCCGCTTCGAACCGGAAACGAGCGAGCCCGGCGGAATGACAAAATAAAAATCGTTTTCCGCCGCGGGCAAATGGGCTTAGCTCGCCCCATGGTATCATTTCCATTGCTCCGTCGTTGTGCGCTGGCCGCGTTTCTCGCGACCGGCGTTTTTTTTATCATCTTCGCCCGCGCGGCGGAGGTCGGCACCGAACTGATCACCGCTGCAGATCTCGCCAAGATCGCTCAACTCGACGGCGCGGTCATCTCGCCCGACGGCAAGAACGTGGTCTACACGGTCAAAACGATGGAGGAGAAATCCGAACCCGCTCCCGGCGAAAAGAAGCCAGAGACCAAGGGAGAGTACGTTTATCGCACGCATCTCTGGATCGCGCCTATCGATGGCCACGCAACCGCGCGCCAACTCACCCGTGGCGAAACCAACGACGTCGCACCAACATGGTCTCCTGTGGGAGATCGAATCGCTTTTGTACGCAGCGTGGAAAAAGAAAAACCCCAGGTCTGGATTTTGCCGATAGCCGGCGGTGAATCGTATACCGTCACCAAGCTCGAGCGCGGAGCGAGCCGTCCACGCTGGTCGCCTGAAGGACACCGTCTACTGATTACTTCGCGCCTCAACGCAAGCGATGTACGCAAGGCGCTCGATACCGCAGGCAAGTCGGTTGCGTGGCCCGCTGAGCGTCCCCGCCGCACTTCGAACGACGTAGGCAACTGGCCCGATAAAGAAGCCAAGAAACCCACCGCCAATCTCGACGGTTCGCTCGCAGAGATGCGCGAATATCTCGCCAAAAACGAAGCCGATGGAAATCCACGCGTCACCACGCGCCTCAATTTCATCGGTGAAAGTGACGTCGAACCGATTCCCGACTTTCCTCAACTCTACGTGCTCGATGCCGATGAAGGAAAAGACCCGAAGCCGCTCGCACTCGGCTACATCACTTATGATGAGGCTGAGTGGACGACGAATGGAAAAGAAATCATTTGCCGCGGTCCTGCCTCGGTCACGCTCAATGCCGATCGCGAGCAGGACTCGAAACTCTACGCGATTAATGTCGCAGAGGGCAGCGTGCGCGAATTCCTCACACTCGCGGGTTACTCGCTCGCCAGTCCAAAACCTTCGCCTGACGGCGTTCAAATCACCTTCACGGCGCGTCAAGACGACGACCGTGGTTATCGTCAGACCATCATCGGTGTTGCTCCCTTGTCTGGAAAATCAAAGCCCAAGTTGCTCACCGAGTCTCTGGATCGCAGCACGGCCAACGTAAAGTGGTCCACTGATAGCAAGTCGCTCTATTTCACCGCTGCATCCGGTGGCGATTTCCCTCTCTATCGTGTATCCGCCACAGGTGGACCGATTGAACGGTTGACTCCGGTCGAGGAAGGCATGGACGACTACGATGTCAGTGCCAGCAGTCTCGTCGCCGTCGTAACCGAGGTGAATAATCCGTACGAACTCTATGCAGCGACCCTCGACGCCAAGAACCCGCACGCGCTGAGCACTCACAACAGCGGGTGGCTAAGCTCGAAGAAACTGTCGCATCCCGAACATCACACGATCAAACGTCCGGACGGACTGGTAGTCGAGGCGTGGATCATGCGTCCGACGACGTACGTAAGTGGAAAAACATATCCGCTACTCCTCGAAATTCACGGTGGTCCTCAAGCCATGTGGGGTCCCGGCGAGGCGAGCATGTGGCACGAGCTTCAATATTTCGCAGCACGCGGTTACGGGATCGTTTACAGCAATCCGCGCGGCTCTGGCGGCTACGGTTACGCGTTTCAGCGCGGCAATTTTCAAAACTGGGGCGAAGGTCCATCGAACGACATCCTGGCCGCTGCCGATCTCGCCGCGAAAGAACCGTGGGTTGATGTGAATCGACAGATCGTGACCGGAGGTAGTTACGGCGGCTACATGACTGCGTGGATTGTAAGCCACGATCATCGTTTCAAAGCCGCGGTCGCCGTGCGGGGCGTGTACGATCTCGTGACGTTCTTTGGCGAAGGCAATGCGTGGCGCTTGGTACCGTGGCAATTCGGGGGATATCCGTGGGACAAAAAAATCCGCGACGTCATGGAGAAAAATTCCCCCTTCACCTACGTCGAACAGATCACCACGCCTCTGCTGATCAAGCATGGCGATACTGATTTCCGCACCGGCTACACGCAAAGTGAAATGCTCTACAAGGCGCTCAAGGTGATGGGCCGCGATGTTGAGTACGCCCGTTATCCGCATGCAACCCACGAACTGAGCCGCAGCAATTTATCCTTAAAAGCACAGAGAGCACAGAGGTAAAATACAAAGCGAAGGGTTTCATCTACGGAGTGAAATCGTTTTCCTGGGCTCACTCTGAGTTTTCTCTGTGAGCTCTGTGTCTCTGTGTCTCTGTGTCTCTGTGTCTCTGTGTCTCTGTGGTTCAAATACATCTTAGGAATTTAGGTTTATCCAACCTCAGTTTTGATAAACTATTTCCTGGATTCCTGGCTTCCTGCTTAAATCCGCGTTCCTTTGCGCCTTTGCGCGAAATCTATTTTCCGACCGGCGAAGGAACAGGCGTGAGGTTTCCCGCGAAGAGCTGCCGATAGATTTCGTTATCGGGAATCGGGATATTGCTCATTTTGAATCCGCGCGCTTCGACGTAATCCAAACCGTAATGAAAGCTCGCGAGCAGGAGAGGATAAGAGAAAACGTTTTTCTGATGCAGCGTATGCCGACACCATGCGAGATAATCGACGCCCACTTGGAGATTCGTGCGCCAGTCGAAAACGTTTTCGTCATATGAAAGCGTCGAAACTGTTTTCCATGCCTCGGGCTTGATTTGAAATAGCCCGCTTGCCCGTTCATTGAGGGCGCGTGCGTCAAAATTGCTTTCTGCTGCAATCAGCGCGTACGCAAACGCCGGATCCATTCGGTAGTGCTCTGTAGGCGTCTGCAACGCGAGCCATACCTCCGAACGCGGAATGCGTTCAGTCGCGGTCTGCTTGGGTCGTGAGCACGCTGCAAACGTCGCCACTAGGGCCACGAACGCGAGAAACAAACCGAGTCTTCCTTTGCCGCGCTCGCGCAAGACACGAGGTGGTGTTCTGCGAACCGGTTACAGGCTCTTGAACACGATGGAGGCGTTGTGACCGCCGAAGCCTAGGTTGTTGCTCAACACCGTCTTCACCTTCACTTCGCGCGCGACATTCGGCACGTAGTCGAGGTCGCAATCGGGATCGGGTTCGAGCAAATTGATCGTCGGTGGAATCACACCGTTTTGGATGGTTTTCACCGCGATGATGGATTCGATGCCACCCGCGGCTCCGAGCAAGTGCCCAGTCATCGACTTCGTCGAACTGATTGGAACTTTCTTCGCGTAATCACCGAAGATACGCTTGATCGCCAGCGTTTCGAATTTGTCGTTATACGGCGTCGAAGTGCCGTGGGCGTTGATGTAGTCGATTTCTTCGGGTTTGAGGTGAGAAGCCTCAAGAGCACGCTTCATGGCCATGCTAAGTCCCTTGCCTTCGGGATCAGGCATCGTGATGTGGTAGGCATCGCACGTGGCAGCGTAGCCGGTAATTTCGCAATAAATACGCGCGCCCCGCGCCTGAGCGTGTTCCAGCGATTCGATCACTAGTACACCCGCACCCTCACCCATGATGAATCCATCACGGCCGAGACTGAATGGACGGCTCGCTGTCTTCGGATCGTCGTTGCGTGTGCTCATCGCCTTCATCGAACAGAAGCTCGCGTAGGCGAAGGGCGTGATCGCCGCCTCGGCGCCACCTGCGATCATCACATCGGCATCGCCACGACGAATCATATGCATCGCCTCGCCCAATGCGTGGGTCGCAGTGGAGCAGGCTGAGACCACGCCAAAGTTAGGCCCGCGTGCACCCAAATCGATCGCCACCAGGCCTGAACACATATTGCCAATCAGCGCGGGGATGGTGAACGGAGATACTTTGCGCGGACCACGATCGAAAAGATTTTTAAGCTGGGTCTCGTAAGTCTGCATGCCGCCGATGCCCGAGCCGATGAGGACGCCGACGCGATCGCCGTCTTCCTTATCCATGTCGAGCCCTGCATCTCTCACCGCCTGTTTTGCCGCTGCGACGCCAAAGTGCGTATAACGGTCATTGCGACGGGCCTCTTTGGGATCCATGTGCTGATCGGCTTCCCAATTTCTCACCTCAGCACCGATCTGGCAGGCAAAATTCGTGGGATCGAACAGAGTCACGCGATCGACTCCGCATTTTCCGGCGATAATGCTCTGCCAAAACGTTTCCGCATCGTGGCCAATGGAGGCGACGACACCGAGACCAGTGATAACAACCCGACGTGAGTTTACAGTATCCATGCAAAAAAAATAGGCGTTCTACCAACGTGCCCGATAGGGAGACGGTAGAACGCCGAAAGTAAAGCGGACGAGGCTTATTTAGCGGAAGCCTTTTCTTCGATGTAAGCGACTACGTCGCCGACGGTCTGAAGCTTTTCCGCATCGGACTCTGGAATTTCTCCGTTAATTTCATCCTTAAACTCCTCTTCGAAAGCCATGATCAGCTCGACAGTGTCGAGGGAATCCGCTCCGAGATCGTCGAGGAAGGAAGCTTCCGGTTTGATTTGCTCTTCGTTAACATTGAGCTGGTTAACGATGATTTCTTTTACGCGCTGTTCTATGGTTTTCTGATCGGCCATTGGTGAAAGGGATTTTTTACAAGAACTTGTTCTTTGGCATCACATCACCATGCCGCCGTCAACGGTAAAAACTTGACCGGTGATGTAGCTCGCTTCCTCGGAACAGAGAAAGGCGGTTGCGTTCGCGATATCAACGGCTTCGCCAAAGCGTTGCATGGGAATGAATTGGAGGGCTGCTTTGCTAACATCCTCACTGAGGACTGCGGTCATGTCGGTCTTAATAAAGCCGGGAGCTACTATATTAGCAGTAACATTCCGGCGCGCAAATTCCTTGGCTATTGATTTTGTAAAACCGATCATTCCGGCCTTGGCAGCCGCGTAGTTCGCTTGGCCCGCATTTCCAATCAAACCGGTCACCGATGCGATATTTACGATGCGTCCCCAGCGGTTCCGACACATGGGCCAGCCGATGAGTTTGGTCCAGTGGAAGCAGCTTGTGAGATTGGTGTTCAATACCACATTCCAGTCTTCTTCGGACATGCGAGCCAGCAGACCGTCTTTCGTGATGCCTGCATTGTTAACCAAAATGTCGATCTTGCCGAACTCAGCCAAAAGGTCGGTCGCCGCCTTCGTCACCGCTTCGGCATTCGCCACGTCCACAGCAAGCGCTTTGGCTTTGCCGCCCGCAGCCGTGATGGCCGCGGCGACCGCGCCACACGATTCCGCAGATTTGCTCACGCAGATCACGTTGACGCCATTCTTTGCCAGCACTTCAGCGATCGCCTTGCCGATACCGCGGCCCGCTCCTGTGACCAAGGCCACGCGGTTGTTAAATGTAAGACTCATGGAATTTTTGATTAAGTGATCTATGCTTTATGCTTTGTAGAATCGGCGATTTACGGACCTTTGCCCGATCACAAATCACCTCACGATAAACACAGACAATTAGTAAACATCTCGCTGATAGCGCTTGTCCTTCTTCATCTGCTTAACGTACTCGACCGCTTGCTCGGGGGTCATGCAACCCTGCTGCGCAATGACATCGTGCAATGCGACATCGACGTCTTTCGCCATGCGCTTCGCGTCGCCGCACACGTAGAAATAACCGCCATTCTTGATCCAGGTCCAGAGTTCGGCCGCGTTTTCACGCATCCGATCCTGCACGTAAACTTTGAGAATTTGATCGCGTGAGAACGCCGTATCGAGGCGCGTGAGCTGCCCCTTGGCCAAATACTGTTGCCATTCCTCTTCGTACAAAAAGTCGGTGGCATGTCGCTGATCGCCGAAGAAAAGCCAGTTACGTCCAGTCGCGCCGCTCGCCACACGATCCTGCAAGAACGCGCGAAAAGGTGCGATACCCGTGCCCGGTCCCACCATGATTGCGTCCTTTAATCCGTCTTCCGGCGGACCGAAATGCGAGTGGGAAACAAACACCGGAACCGATGTTGAATTCACTGCCGATCGGTCGGACAAGAAAGTGGTGCACACACCGACACGATCGCGATGATTCGTTTCGTAGCGCACCACGGCGACGGTGAGATGTATCTCGGACGGATAAACCCGCGGGGACGATGCGATCGAATAGAGCCTCGGCATCAACTTGCGCAGATGATCGACGAACTCCTGCGCAGTCAGTTTCGCGCTCGGGTATTCGGCCAGTAGGTCAACGAATTCACGTTGCTCGAGATAAATGTCCAACTGTTCTTTCGCCTCCGGCACCAACAATCCCGCGAGTCGGGCTTTTTGATCGGGGTCGGTCGCTTTGTTGTGCAGCGTATCGAGAATCTTTTTTGTCGGCTTCGAAAGCGCGAGCTTCGAGGTCAACGCTTCGCGCAGCGAAATGGCCGCCGTCGCCTTTGGCAACATCACCGGTTCGCTTCCGGTGGCGCCTAGACGCATCAAAATTTCATCGACCTCCGAGGTGCGATTGGTCGGAAACACACCGAGCGAGTCACCCGCCTTATAGTGCAGGCCGCTGCCGGCGAGATCGACGATGAAATGACGCGTTTCTTTGGCTGAACCGGGCTTATTCAGCAGCCGGTTTTCTTTTAATTTTGCCGGAAAAGGACTGTCCTTGGTATAGGAAGAAGATTCGGTCGCGACAGACATGGGAGGCGCTTTTTGATATACAGGCACCCCGGAGACAAGCCTTAGTTTAACCACGGTGGGCGATCCGCCACAGCAGGAACGGCGTCGAATTGAGGACGGACGTTGAAAGCGCGAAATGTCGTCGGAGGGACGTTACGACCCGCCGGTTGATTTCCGCTATCGAATCTTCTATCTTGAATCACACCACTCACGCGAGCATGAGTGCTCTCACCTCATGGAACCCATTCGCCTTCAAAAATACCTAGCCGACGCCGGCATTTGCTCGCGCCGGGCAGCCGAGGCGCTGATTGTCGCCGGCGAAGTCTGGGTTAACAGCAAGAAGGCCGAAACCGCGCGGCTTGGTCTGCTCCAACGATGACCCCCACAATGACGCCACGATCTTCGATCTCCTCCCGCGCGAGGTCGCCAAGTTTCGCTTTTTCTGCGCCGGCCGTCTCGACAAAGAGAGTGAAGGTTTGGTGATTATCACCACCGATGGAGACCTGGCCCATCGCCTGATGCATCCATCGAACGTCGTGGTGAAGCGCTATCAGGTTGCGCTCAAACAACCTTTTCCCAAGGCCCGCCTCATGTCGCTGGTGAAGGGCATCGTGCTCGAGGGCGAACGGCTCAAAGTGGAACGCGCCAACCTTATTAAGCCGAACGCAAGTGGCACGTCCACCGGCCTCGACGTGCAAATGCACCACGGAAAGAAGCGAGAAATTCGCCAGCTTTTCACCACGCTCGGCTTCGATGTGAAACGCCTCCGGCGCTACCAAATCGGGGGCCTTTTGCTGCGCGGAATTCCTTTGCGCGGAGTAAAGCCCCTTTCTACGAAAGAGATCGCTCTACTCTTTAAAGTGAACCGCCCTGCTGGCTCCGGGTCTTCGTTCGAAGCCAAATCCGCTGTGGAATCGGCCCCCGACCCTTTTGATGACTATGAAAGCTAAAATTGTCCTCCTCACCGCGTTTCTAAGTGCCGGATCGCTTGCTGCCGCACCCCTCACGGAAACGGTAGCTGTCCGGCTAAGTCCCAGCGGCGCTACGTCTGCCTACAGTTATCTCCGTGCCGGCACAGAACCCACGCTCGCCAGTATGGAGGTCGTCCGCATGACCGGCCCCAAGAAACAGTGGGCCAAACTCAGCCTCAAAAAACCGCTCGTCGGGTATATTCAAATTTCGTCCGTCCCCGCGCCTGTCGCGACTCCCGCAGCGGTCAATGCTCCCGCGACAGTCAATACGCCTGCTCCAGCCGTAGTTCCACCCCCCGGTCCAACGCCCACCAGTTTCGAACCCGGGCGTCCCGCCAACATGGGCGACGGTGGGTCGGGCATTCTCCCGCGCTTTATCGAGGGAAAAATCGCCGCTTCGCGTGGTTTTCTAGGCGCGAAGAAACCTTACGAACTTCAACTCAATGACGCCAGCGGCACCCGTCTCGCTTACCTAAATCTCGCTAAACTTCTCCTCACCGAACAGCCCGATAAATATATCGATCACACCGTCGCCGTTTTCGGCGTTCCTCATACCCTCCCCGATGGCAAAGGCTTGGTGATCGATGTGGAATCCCTCCAATTGAAATAACCGGCACCGCCAAACACACGAAACATACAAAACAAAATGGCTGGGACCAATTTTGTGTATTTCGTGTTTTCGTGGTGACCTCTTCGGTGTCTTCCGTGTGCTCGGTGGGCACATCACCCTCTCATGGAACTTATCGACGGTAATAAAATCGCGGCGGACATCATCGCCGAACTGAAAACAGAAGTCGCCGGCATTTCCGGACGCCGCCCGTGCATCGTATTTGTGCGCGTCGGCGAAGACCCCGCGTCGGTTTCCTATGTCGCGAAAAAAGAAAAAACCGCAGCCGAGATCGGCATCGAAAGTCGGATGGTGCTGCCACCGGCCTCAATCAAACCCGCCGAACTTTTTTCGCTGATCGATCGGTTGAACGCAGATCCTGCGGTCGACGGAATTCTGGTGCAATCCCCATTGCCGAAAGGCTTCGATGAAGTGGCGGTCTTTCGTCGGATTGCTGCCGAAAAAGACGTCGACGGTTTCCACACCGCCAACCTCGGAAAGCTCTGCCAGGAAGACGACAGCGGCTTCGTCGCCTGCACGCCCGCGGGCATCATGGAACTCCTCGTACGCAGCGGTGTTTCGCTCACCGGCAAACACGTCGTCGTACTTGGCCGTAGTTTAATCGTTGGAAAACCGGTCGCCCTTCTCGCCCTGCAAAAGAAATCCTGGGCCAATGCGACCGTCACCGTTTGTCATTCTCAAACCGCGAACTTGCCGTCCATCACGCGACAAGCCGATGTGCTGATCGCTGCGATCGGTCGCCCCGAGTTTGTCACCGCCGACATGGTAAAACCCGGCGCGGTCGTCATCGATGTAGGCATCAACCGCGTTCCGGACGCCACTCGCAAAACCGGCTATCGCCTCACCGGCGACGTCCATTTCCCCTCCGTGTCACCGCTCTGCAGTAAAATCCCCCCCGTCCCCGGAGGCGTCGGGCCCATGACTGTTGCACTCTTGATGAAAAACACGCTTAAGGCCTACAATACCCGTCTAAAATCATAGCACGCATAAACAACGTGCTATTTTATTTGCGACACTAGGCGGTTTCATCACTCATAGAGGTAACTCCCTACTCCATGGCCGTGCCTAAAATATTGGTCGTCGATGACCAACCCATCAATGTCCAGTTGCTCCAACGCAAACTGGAACGTGAAGGTATGAAAGTCATCTCCGCGTTAAGCGGCCACGAGGCGATCGAGAAAATCGGCAAGAAGCGTCCGGACCTCATTCTGCTCGATATGATGATGCCGGATATGGACGGTCTTGAAGTCTGCCAGTTCCTTCAGGCGAATCCGGAAACAAAATCCATTCCCGTCATTTTTGTCACGGCCCGCGCTTCAAAAGAAGGCAAGCTCGAGGGACTCGCCGTGGGTGCCGTCGACTACATCACGAAGCCCATCGATCTCGATGAAACGCTCGCACGTGTGCAAACCCAGCTGCGTTTTGCGGCGATCAATCAGGAGCTCGTCGATCTCCAACGCCGTCTGAGCGAAGCACGCCGCGCCGCAACGATCGGCGCCGTCACGCAAGGCATCGCTCACAATCTCAACAATCTTCTCGGCGTCGTCATCGGCTACATCGATCTGGTCAAGATCTACAACGACAAGCCCGAGATGGTGCAGAAAAACGCCACTCAGGCCGAGCAAGCCATTGGCCGAATCGCCTCGCTCATCAAACAGCTCAGTTCGCTCGTCAGCAAAACCAAGCTGCCTCTCACCAGAGCCAATCTTCGCCAGCTCCTCGACGGCGGCATTCAGCGCTTTCACACGGAGTACCGTATCAGCCAACCGGTGACGCTCGACAATCCGGTGCCCGGCGATTTTACGATCGAAACGCACATCGAAGTTTTTGAGGAGGCGATCTCAAAACTTTTGATGAACGCCTGGGAAAGCTATGGCGACGCCCCCGAAAACAAACGCCCGATTATGATTCGCGTTCTTCTGGTCGAACACCCCGAAGACGGAAAATACCTGCAGATTCGGATTGAAGACCAAGGCCTCGGCATCGATCCCAGCATCCGCGACCACATGTTTGAGCCGTTTATCAGCAGCAAACACACCGTCGGCGTCGGCATGGGTTTGACCGTCGCACGCCACTCGATGCGCAACCTCGGCGGAGAAGTGACAATGGAAGACCGCCCCGGTGGCGGCTCGGTCGCCGTGCTCAAGCATCTCGTGGCAAAGAAGCCGAAGGTGACTCAGAATACTTAGCCGCAGCGTAGTATTCTTGGTAAGGCGGGCCCGCTGGGCCCGCCGTCGCGCGGGAGAGGCAACCCGAGTCATCGATAGACGCAATCT
>WNFI01168444.1_pt1 | contig 28904 bp, 31 predicted proteins | sample 5400471 | NCBI WGS metagenome assembly WNFI01 (sample SAMN13153348, study PRJNA577476) | soil metagenome | isolation source: 100 cm saprolite on Douglas fir-dominated hillslope | place: USA:California | collected 2013-09-17
CCTCCCTCTCGTGGCATCCCGCTCATGATCCGCGCGCCTTTCACCAAGGGAAAGCTGCGCATGTACGTCGCGAAGGGTTCGGTAGCGGATCTGGATGCGATACGCGACCTGATGGAGAGCGGCGCGGTCCGGTCGGTGATCGACCGCAGCTATCAGCTGGACCAGGCCCCCGAGGCGCTGCGGTACGTGGTGGCGGGGCACACGCAGGGGAAGGTGGTCATCACGATGTCGGCTTCTTCTCCTCCATCAGTGCCAGCGTATTCCCGTCCGGGTCCTTGAAAAAGGTCATCCAGAGATCGTGCTCAGGCATTTTGGTGATGAAGTGCGGCTCGTCCACGAACTTGACGCCACGCGTCTTCAGAGTCGAGTGCAGCGCTTCGATTCCCGCAATCTTGAAGTAGAGCACCGAGCTCGCACCCGGCTTGAACTCGGCCTCGGGCTTGGAGAGCATCAGCCGGATCGCGCCGCACTTGAAGAAGGCGAGGCCGGGAGGCGCCTGAAAGAGCAGGGGCATGCCGAGGGCATCTCTATAGAAGGCGACCGACCGATCGAGATCGGCGACGGTGAGGGCGATCTGGGCGATGGTGTCGAGGTTGGGACCAGCGGTGGCGGACGGCGACATGATGGCTCTCCCTGTTGCGCCGAGACCGGCGCGCCGATATAGTTAGCTACGCTAACAAACTATTGCCGATGGCCGACCGCGCAAGACCCCGCCCGACCCCCGTCGACACCGCGAGCGTGGCCAACCGGCTGCATTCGGCGGCGATCCATCTCCTGCGCCGCGCCCGCCGCGTGGACACGGAGTCGCAGGTGCCCGCGCCGCAGCTGTCGGCGCTGTCGGTGATCGTCTATGCCGGGCCGATCACGCTCGGGGCGCTCGCCGCGGCCGAGCAGGTGCGGCCGCCGACGATGACGCGGCTGGTCGCGGCGATGGAAGGGGCGGCCCTGGTCCGCCGCGAACCCGACGGCGAGGATCGGCGGGTCGTCCGGATCTCAGCGACAGCCAGGGGGCGCCGGATCCTCGAGGCCGGGCGTGACCGGCGGATCGCCGCCATCGCCGCCGATCTGACGCAGTTGAGCGCGGCCGATCTGAGGGCGGTCGAACGGGCCCTGGATGCCATCGAGAGGGTGGCGGGGAAGCCGAACCCCCGAGCCTGAGCACGGAGCGAGGAGCGTATTCGAGCTCGGGCTCAACCGCAGATCCCTCGCTTCGCTCGGGATTAGCCTTGCGCGACTGCGTCGCGCAAGGCTAAGTTAGTTTATCCTAACTTATGGTTTCGCTGGCCCAGTGAATGGCGGCTCCTGAAATTCCGCGCCGCGATTCGGCGCCCCGCCAACCCGGGTGGCGGCGGTCGCGCGTCGCGCCGAGTCTGGCCGAGGTCTATCGCTCCGTCCCCGTCGACGGCACGAGCACGTGGCGGAAGATGCTCGCCTTCGCCGGCCCGGGGTACCTCATCGCCGTGGGCTACATGGACCCGGGCAACTGGGCCACCGACCTCGCCGGAGGCTCGCAGTTCGGGTACACGCTGCTCAGCGTGATCTTGCTCTCGAACCTGATGGCGGTGCTGCTCCAGGGGCTGGCGTCCAAGCTCGGCATCGTCACCGGCCGCGATCTCGCCCAGGCGTGCCGAGACCATTACTCGAAGCCGGTGTCGCTGATGCTCTGGTTGGGCTGCGAGCTGGCGATCGCCGCCTGCGACCTGGCCGAGGTCATCGGCTCGGCGATCGCGCTCAACCTGCTGTTCCACATCCCGCGAGATCGGCCCGATGCTGCGCGGATTCGTTCCCGACCGGCAGATCGTCGCCAACAAGGACATGCTCTACATCGCGATCGGGATCCTCGGCGCGACGGTGATGCCGCACAACCTGTATCTGCATTCGTCGATCGTGCAGACGCGCCGCTACGAAGAGACGGCCGACGGCAAGAAGGATGCGGTGCGCTTTGCGTTCATCGATTCGACGATTGCGCTGTCGATCGCCCTGTTCATCAACGCGGCGATCCTGATCGTGGCGGCGGCGACCTTTCACACGAGCGGCCATGCGCAGGTGGCCGAGATCCAGGACGCCCACAAGCTGCTCACGCCGCTGCTCGGCGGCGGGGCGAGCGCCGTCTTTGCGCTGGCGCTGCTGGCCTCGGGCCAGAACTCGACATTGACGGGCACGCTCGCCGGTCAGATCGTCATGGAGGGCTTTCTCAACATCCGGCTCCGTCCCTGGCTGCGCCGGCTCATCACCCGCCTCATCGCCATTGTGCCGGCCGTCCTGGCCGCCATTTTCTATGGCGAGAGCGGCACCGCTCGCCTGCTGATCTTCAGCCAGGTCATTCTCAGCTTTCAGTTGTCGTTCGCCGTCTTTCCGCTCGTGATGTTCACCTCGGACCGTCTCAAAATGGGCTCGTTCGCGAATGCAGCCTGGCTCAAGGCGACGGCGTACACCGTCGCCGTCGCTATCGCCGTGCTCAACGGGTGGCTGCTGGTGACGATGGTCGGCAGCCTGGCGGCCTGAATGTACCAGCGCATCCTCGTGCCGCTCGAGCACACCGACACCGACGCGGCGATCGTCGAGCACGTACGCCAACTGGCCAAGTTGAGCGGGGGCTCGGTCGTCTTCATCCACGTCGCTGACGGGTGGGCGGCGCGGAACGCGAACGAGCTGACCCTTCGCGAATCGGAGGAGATGCGGAGCGACCGCGAGTACCTCGAGGCGATCTGCGACCGGCTCGAGGTCGACGGAATCGAGTGCGAATGCATCCTCGCCGGCGGTGACCCTTCCAAGGAGATCGCCGAGGCGGCCGAACGCGAGAAATGCGATCTGATCGCGATGTCTACGCACGGGCATCGGTTCATCAAGGACGTGATCTACGGCAGCGTCGCGAACGAAGTCCGGCATCTGACTCGAGTTCCCGTGCTGCTCGTCCGCGGCGATCGCAAACCGCCGCAGACGATCGCGGAGCTGAAATCATCATGAAAGCCGCCCGCGCGTTTCGTGAGCTGACGGCGTCAGTGGAGGACTATCTCAAGACGATTTTCGAGTTGGCGACGCGCGCCGGCGCCGCGAGCACGAATGAGATCGCCGGCGCGTTGCACATTGCGGCCCCGTCGGTGAGCGGGATGTTGCGCCGTCTGGCAGAACAGGGCCTGGTGACGCACGAGCCGTACAAAGGCGTACAGCTCACCCGCGAAGGGCGCCGGGCGGCGCTCCGCACGATTCGCCGCCACCGTGTGATCGAGTCGTACTTGACGCAGGCACTCGGCTATCCGTGGGACCGCGTGCATGACGAAGCCGAGCGACTGGAGCATTCAGCGTCGGATGAGCTGATCGATCGCATGGCGGCGGCCATCGGCGAACCCGCGACCGATCCACACGGGGCGCCAATCCCCACGCGCGACGGGATGCTCACGGCAGAGCCGGTCCTCGAGACGCTCGCCGAGCTTGGGCCGGGCGACCCGGCTCGCATCGCCCGGGTGAGCGACCGTGACGGTGAGCAGCTCAGGTATCTCGCGACCCTCGGCATCACGATCGGCGCAGAGGTCGAGGTCGTCTCGCGCGAGCCTTTCGAGGGCCCCATCGCCATCCGCATCGGTGCGCGGCGCCGGGTGATTGGCCCAGAGCTCGCGCGCCACATTCTCGTCACGCCAATCGGAACGAAACGGCATTCGCGACGGGGCTGACAGGAACGCTCTTTGCCACCTCGGATGCCCGACACACACAGGGTGAATCCAGTGGCCGCCAATCCGTTGCATCTCGACACCGACGCGGGGATTCCCGACCTCATCCGCCGGCTGACTGACGACGGCAAGCGCCTTGTTGCCGGCGAGATCCGTCTCGCGAAGATCGAGACGACGGACCACGTGGGGCGCGCCGGTCGCGGCGGCCTGCGACTCACCATCGCGTTCGGAATCGGCGTGGTGGCACTCGTCGCGTTCACGGTACTGGTCGCGACCCTGATCGGGCGCCTCGTCAACGGTCACATGTGGCTGGGCGCGGTCGTGGCGGGCTTGTTCGATCTGATTGTCGCTGTTGACGAGGCGCCCGATGCAGACGAGAGAATCGCTCGCTCAGCTAAAGCGCTGATCGCAGGCGAGAGGTTCCGGAGTCTGCCAACTCTGCACTTTGTCCGCGTCCGCGGTTGGGCCGCCGAGAAGAAGATCAGACCGCCGCGAGACGCGCGGTCACACTCTCCGGTCGTTGGGCGCGATCTGCTCGACCAGCCGCTCCTTGGCGCGCCGCTCCTTGCCTCGCGTATAAGCCTCGCGGGCATACGGCCTCGCCGCCGTCCACGATCCGTAGGCCTCAGCCGCCGCCCATCCCTTTTCGAGCTCCGGCTCGACCTCGTCGAATGTGCGGGCGACGAAGTTCGGATTGTGGCTCGCGATCTCACCCAGGTAATAGGCTCCGCGGACGTCCTCGTATGTGCGGTCGGCTAGCCGATCGGCGAGCGACTCGAAGTGATGCCGGTAGTACGACTCATCGTCCACGGTGAGCTTCTCGGCGGCCTCCGAAACCGCGCGCCCGGCCCACCAACCGCCGAGCGCGCCGGCGATGCCTCCGAGGAGCGCCCCCACCGGACCTGTCGCCGCGCCGATGCCGGCGCCGAGCAGCGTGCCGGAGATTCCCCCCGCGGCCTCCCCGATTTCATCAGCCGTCGATGGCGGTCCGTGGTGCGAGCCGAGAGCGGCGTCCTTGGCCCGCTCGATACGGCCGTCGGTGGAACCGCGATTGTTGAAATCGTCCATATGGGCGCTCCGCAAAAGTCAAAGCCCATGGCGGCAAGAAAAGGGCCTCGTGCCGGCTTGACCGCCTCGCTTCCACGTGATCCCTTGTTGTCATGGCCGGCCACATTCGACTCGGAACGCAGGGTTGGAACTATGACGCGTGGGTCGGCCCGTTCTATCCGGCGGGTACCCGCGCCGGCGACTTTCTCACCATCTACGCCCGGGCATTCGACAGCGTCGAGATCGATTCCACCTTCTATGGTACACCGCCCTCGAAGACGATTCGCGGGTGGGCGGGCCGGGTGCCCGACGGCTTCACCTTCGCGCTCAAGCTCCCCCAGGAGATCACCCACGAGCGAAAGCTTCGCGACTCGGATGACCTTCTCGCCGAATTCGTCGAGCGCGCGCGCGAGCTCGGCGCCAAGCTCGGACCGGTGCTGATTCAGTTCGGCCCGGACTTCGCGCCGGCTGAGTTGCCCGCACTCGTCCAGTTCCTTCCCAAACTGCCGCGTGACATTCGGTTTGCGGTTGAATTCCGCCAGAGAGCCTGGGTCAACGATGGGATCCTCGCCCTGCTCGCCGAACACCACGTCGCCCTGACTCTGACCGACGGCCGGTGGCTGCAGCGTAAGCAGATGATGGCCTTGGCGAGCCGGCCGACCTCGGATTTCGTTTACACTCGATGGATGGGTCCCGATCGGTCGATCGTGGATTTCTCTCGCGTCCAGGTGGACCGGACGCGCGAGCTCGAAAGCTGGGCCGGTGTGCTCTGGGAACTAGCCGAGCAGGGGTTCGATGTATATGGATACGTCAACAACCACTTTGCCGGACACTCGCCCTCATCAACTCGCGACATGCAGAAACTTCTCGGGCAACGGCCCGTGCAGCCGGAGCAGTTGGGCGAGCAGATGACGCTGTTTTAGTGGATTGGTGGATTAGTGGATTGGTGACTGCAGCTGAAGGCCGCTGTTTCCAATCCACCAACCCACCAACCCACCAATCCACCAACCCACCAATCCACCAATCCACCAATCCACCAATCCACCAATCCACCAATCCACCAAGGTCGGCGTGTACTGGGACATCTCGTGGCACATGACCATTGGGCGCGATACCTTCTGGACGCCGGCGCACCTCCTGATCCAGAGCGGAGGTATGATCGCGGGGCTGACGTCGGGGTTCGTCGTGCTCAAGAGCACCATCGCTCCCAATGAGCGCGACATCGCCACCGGGGTCCGGGTGTGGGGGTTTCGCGGCCCGCTCGGCGCCTGGCTCTGCATCTGGGGCTGCTTTGCGATGGTCGCGTCGGCACCGTTCGACAACTGGTGGCACGACGCCTACGGACTCGACGTCAAGATCGTCAGCCCTCCGCACACCATTCTCGCGCTGGGCATCTACGCGATCGTCAATGGCGCGCTGATGCTGACCCTGGCGGCGCAGAACCGCAGTGAGGGGCGCGACCGCGATCGCTTCGCCATCCTATACGTGGTAGCCGGCGGCATGACGATGGCCGCGGCGGTGTACATGGGCCTGATGCTCGCGCTGATGTGGGGCATCCAGCTGGTGAAGGCGACGCCCAAGCTCGGACCGATCTATCAACCGATCACGCACATGGTGGCGATGGCTTGGCCGCTGTGGTTGATCGTTCCGGCATATGCCATCGATCGCGTGCGCCACTGGATCGGCGGCAGAAAGGTGCCGATGCCGATCGAGGCCGCCGCCCTTGGCCTGGCGTTCTCGGCGCCGTTTTTCGTCGTGCAATGGCTCTGGTCGTGGTTCATGGTCCGGGGCACGTGGTCGCGGAACTGGTTCTTCAACTCCGACAACTTCGTATACTGGGCGGCGCCGTCGTACGTCGAACGCACGCATCAGTTTGCGCCCGACGGAAGCACCTTTGGACGCGCGGCGCTCGTGACCCTCGGCATCGCCTCGGTCTCGAGTCTCGTCGGCTTGGCCTGGGGATCGTGGATGAGCCGCGTTCGCCGATGAATCGTACCGGCTCGATCGCCATCGTCGCGGCGATCGCCTTCGTCTCGTCGGCACACATCGGGAGTCCCGACGTGTTCTACGACGGTGGGGCCGGCCCCTACACGCTGCATGTGAGAGTCTCGCCGCCGACGGTTGTCCCCGGCATCGCCTGGGTCTTTGTCCGAACGTCGGAGACTGATCTGGAGAGCATCGTCATTCGTCCCGTCTTCTGGCGCGCCGGCGTGCGGGGCGCGCCGCCGGGCGAGGCGATGACGCGCGTTCCGGGCGAGAGCGGTCTCTACTCGGGAAAGCTCTGGTTGATGTCGCGCGGACCCTCGAGTGTATATGTCGAGGTCACCGGGGCCCGGGGCAAGCACACGGCGACCGTTCCGGTGATGGCGCAGGCCACGGCGCGCCTGGGACTCTCGACGCCGCTTGCCGCGATCCTGATCGCGCTCGGCCTGCTCCTCGCTTTTGGACTGGTCGCGATCGTGCGCGCGGCGGCGTCGGACAGTCTCGTCGATCCCATCCGAGTGCCCGACCAGGTCGCGCGCCGCCGCGGCAGCCTCGGGGCGACCATCGCCGTGCCGGTGCTGGCGATCGCGCTCTTTGCCGGCGCGCGATGGTGGAAGGCGGAAGACATGTCGTATCAACGAACCATCTATCGACCGCTCGACGCGACGGCGCAGGTGGCGACCAATGCGGGAATGCAAGCGCCTTCGCGCACCTGCATCCGGTGCGTGAGCCCTCTGGCGCGTTCGTGTCGACAATCCCGCCGCTTCCGGCCGGGCGATATCTGGTGTTTGGCGACATCGTTCTCGAGACCGGCGCCGAGTACACGGTCACCACCTCCGTCGACGTGCCGCCGCCTGGCATCGACGCGGCGTCGGATCCCGACGACTCATGGGACGCCGATTCGTTCGGCGTTCCGGCCAAGGCCGGGGCTCGTTCGTCGCTCTCCAAATCCGTCGATCTGCAATGGGATGAGGCGGATTCGATCGTCGCCGGTCGTGACGTGGAGCTCGCCTTCAGCACGCGCAACCGCCGGGGCGCCGTCGTTCCGGTCGAGGCCTACCTCGGCATGGCTGCGCATGCCGTCGTATTGCGTGAAGACGGATCGGTGTTCATTCACCTCCACCCCATGGGAACGATGTCGATGGCTTCGCAAGAAGCGTTTGCGCAGCGCGATCGCGGAGATACCACGGCCACTGGCCGCCTCCGCGTCGTTGACACCGCCATCGCGCGAAAGGCGACGATGGCGGCGCCGACGATGGACGGAGCTTTCTCGTTTCCGTACGCGTTTCCCAAGCCGGGGCGGTATCGAGTCTGGGTGCAGGTGAAGCTGGGCGGTCAGGTCGAAACGGCCGATTTCGAGGTGAACGTCCGCTAGCTTCACGGCATGCGCCGGTCGACTGTCCTGTTCGTGCTCCTCGCGTTCTGCGGCGCGGCGGCGTTCGCCGGCCTCGGCTTCTGGCAGCTCGACCGCCGGACGCAGCGCCGGGCGCGAAACGCGATCATCGCCGGCCGCAGACAGACAGCGCCCGTGACGCTGGCGAATCTCGGGGGAGACACGTCGATCACGCACTACCGGCGCGTGCGCGTCAGCGGCCACCCCGACTTCGACCGCGACATCGCGCTGACGTTGCGCGGCAACATGGGATCGCCCGGCGTCGACATCCTGACGCCGATGCGGGTCGCCGGAAACGACAGCGCCATTCTCGTCAATCGAGGGTGGATCTACTCGCCCGACGGCATGACCGCGGATCTCTCGAAGTGGCGCGAGCCCGATACGACCTTCTCCGGCTACGTCGAGGAGTTCGAGGCGGGAACCGGGCGCGACTCGGTCCGTTTGAATGGGATTCGCCGGATGAACTACGCGGCGATCGCGCGGGTTCTTCCCTATCCGATCCGAACGTTCTACATCGTCGCGACGAGCGATTCGACGCCCTCGAACACGACGGGCGTCGTGCGCCTCAAGGCGCCCGTGCTGGACGATGGCCCGCATTTGAGCTACGCCTTCCAGTGGTTCAGCTTCGCCACCATCGCGGTGGTTGGCGCCGGCATCATCATCAGAAGGAACACATCATGACTGACACAACACACATCGCGTCCGAGCAAGAAGCTCGCGACGTTGCCGAAGCGGCGCGCGAAAGCGACTGGTCCGGCGCCAGCTTCGCGCGTGACATCTACCTCGGCAAATTCTCGCTGGACCTGATTCATCCGATGGTGAAAGACGATCAGGCCGAGATCGCGCGCGCGAAGCCGTTCATGGACAGGCTGCGGGAGTTTCTCGGCCGGGTCGATTCGGACATGATTGATCGCACGGGCCAGATCCCCGAGGAGTACATCGACGAGCTGCGGGCCATGGGCGCGTTCGGGATCAAGATCCCGAAGGAGTACGGTGGCCTTGGTCTCTCGTACTCGAGCTACGTCAAGGCGATGGCGCTGGTGACGTCGAAAGACGGCAGCCTCGTCGCGCTGCTGTCCGCGCATCAGTCGATCGGCCTGCCGCAGCCGCTCAAGCTCTTTGGCACCGATGAGCAGAAGAGGAAGTACTTCCCGCGCATGGCCAAGGGAGAGATCTCCGCCTTCGCGTTGACGGAAGTCGATGCGGGGTCGGACCCGGCCAACCTGCGGACGACGGCGACTCCGACCGAGGATGGAAAGCACTTCATCCTCAATGGCGAAAAACTCTGGTGCACCAACGGCACCCGCGCCGGGCTGTTCGTGGTGATGGCGAAATCGCCGGATGTCGTCGTCGACGGCAAAACGAAAAAGCAGATCACCGCGTTCATCGTCGAGAAGGCCTATCCCGGCGTCGAAGTCGTCCATCGCTGCCGGTTCATGGGTCTCAAGGCGATCGAAAACGGCGTCATCCGGTTCACCAACGTCAAAGTCCCGCGAGAGAACATTCTCTGGGGCGAAGGCAAAGGTCTCAAGCTCGCGTTGATCACGTTGAACACCGGGCGCCTGACGTTGCCGGCGAGCGTCGCCGGCGGCGGCAAGGCGCTGCTGGAGATGTCGCGCACCTGGGCGATGGAGCGGGTGCAGTGGGGCGCGCCGATCGGAAAACATGAAGCGGTCGCCCAGAAAATCGCGTCGATGGCGTCGAACACCTTCGCGATGGAATGCATCTCGGCCGTCACCGTGATGTTGGCGGAGCAGGGCGACTACGACATCAGGTTAGAGGCAGCGATTGCCAAGATGTACAACACGGAGCATGGGTGGCGCATCGTCGACGATGCGTTGCAGATCCGTGGCGGCCGCGGCTTCGAGACCGCCGACTCGCTGCGCGCGCGCGGCGAGCGTCCGATTGCCGTCGAGCGGGCGATGCGCGACTCGCGCATCAACCTGATCTTCGAGGGGTCGTCGGAAATCATGAGACTGTTCATCGCCCGCGAGGCGGTCGATCATCATTTCAAGACGGCGTTCGCGCTTGTCGACCCGAAATCCAATATGGCTCAGAAGCGGAACGCCTTAGGGAGAGTGATGTCGTTCTATCCCCGCTGGTATCCGATGCGCTGGATCGGCAAGGGGCAGATTCCAGGCGCGTACGGCGAGTTCGGCGCACTCGCCGGCCACCTGCGTTATGCCGAGCGTCGCTCGCGGAAGCTGGGGCGCGCGCTGTTCCACGCGATGGTGCGCTTTGGTCCCAAGCTCGAGCGGAGGCAACTCGTTCTGTTTCGTGGCGTGGACATCGGCGCCGAGCTGTTCGCGATGGCCGCGACCTGCGTCCGCGCGCATGCGCTGGCAAAGAACGGGCGCAAGGAGGCGATCGCGCTGGCCGACCTGTTCTGCCGCGAGTCACGCCGCCGGATCGACAAGCTGTTCGACGATTTCTATGGGAGCGATGATGTCGCCATGTACAAGGTCGCGCAGCAGGTGCTCAAGGGAGAGCATGCGTGGATGGAGGACAACATCATGAGCATGCTCGGTGAGGCGCCGGCCAAGCCGGCGCCGCCCTCTGCCAAGGAGCAACGACCGGAGGCCGCCGGAGTCGCCTGACCGGTGACTAGCGGGTGAGCTCGCTGATCGTATCGACGGTGTAGCCCTCGTCGGAGATCGCGTCTTCGATCTGCCCAGTCGAGATCTTCGCGGGATCGTATCGAATATCGGCGGTCCCGATCTTCACGTCGGTGACTTCGACTCCATTGGTGGAGGAGAGCCGATTGCGAACGGCGCGGACGCAGTGTTCGCAGGTCATGCCGACGATTTCGAGGTGGAGAAGGGGCATACAGCAATCTATCGTCTGGCAGGATGGCTGCCGTGCGCGCGGAGCGAGCAGCGTGGCCATCGGGCGGTCTTCTGAGCCCGCGAATGTCCCAACCCTTTTTGCGCGGGGAGTGTCACATCCTCCGACGTCGGTTGACCACCACTCAGCCTACCTCGGGGAATCCGCCCGCATCGTTTGATCCGATCTCCATGAGACGTACCCGCAGCACTTTTGCCCTTTTCGCCCTCGCACTCCCCGCGACGCTCGTCGCGCAACGAGCGGCGACGGCGACTGGTGAGGTCGCGTCAGGCACCGCAACCCGTGGCTCGAGCCCGACGACCGCCATCGCCGCGCGCACCATGCGGCCGCCGGTGATCGACGGCAGGGACGACGATCCCGCGTGGGCGACCGCCGCGGTGATCGACGGCTTTCGAACCTTCACCCCGGTCGTGGACGGCGAACCCCGGTTTCGCACCGAGGCTCGCATTCTCTACGACGAAAAGAACCTCTATGTGCTCGTCCGCATGTTCGACCCGCACCCCGACAGCATCGTCAGCCTGATGAGCCGCCGGGATGTCCGAACCCAATCGGATTGGATCAAGGTCATGATCGATCCGTATCATGATCGTCGGACTGGTTTCGAGTTCGCCGTGAACCCGGGCGGCGTGAAGCGCGATTACGCCATCATCAACGACGGCGAGGAAGACGGCTCCTGGGACGCCATCTGGGACGCTGGAACTCGCATCGACTCGCTCGGCTGGGTCGCTGAGTTCCGCATCCCCCTCAATCAACTGCGCTATCAGAGCGCCGCCGATCACACCTTCGGTATCATGATCTGGCGCGACGTCGCGCGGTTCAACGAGCGGTATAGCTGGCCGGTCTATAACCGCAACGCGAACGGCATCGCCTCGCAGTTCGGCGACGTGACCGGTATTAACGGCATCGTGTCGCCGCGCCGGATGGAGCTCGCTCCCTACACCGTCGCTCGCACGCGCAACGCGGCGAAGACGACGGGCTACCAACAGCGGAACGACGCCCGCGCCGGCGCCGATCTCAAGGTCGGTATCACGTCCAACCTGACCGTCGACGCCACCGTGAATCCTGATTTCGGCCAGGTCGAGGCTGACCCATCGGTGGTCAACCTCTCCGGGTTCGAGACCTTCTTTCCGGAAAAACGCCCGTTCTTTCTCGAGGGTCAGGGGCTCTTCCGATTCGACGTCAACTGCAACACCGGTCAGTGTTCCGGTCTGTTCTACTCGCGGCGGATCGGGCGCAGCCCGCAACTGAGGGACACCTACTTCGACATCAACAATCCGACGTCCTCGACGATCCTTGGCGCGGCGAAGCTCACAGGCCGGCTCGCGAACGGGGTGTCCGTCGGCGTCCTCGACGCCGTCACCCGGCGGGAGCAGGGGGCCCTCTCCTCGACATTCCAGCCGCAGACCATCGAGCCGCAAACCAACTACTTCGTCGGGCGTGCGCAGCAGGACTTCAGCGGCGGCGCAACCGCGATCGGGGCGATGGTGACATCAGTCGATCGAAAGACCGACGACTACACGGCGCCCTACCTGCGGCGGACTGCTCTCGCCGGCGGCGTGGACTTTCGTCATCAGTTCTTCCAGCGCCGCTACGAGATCGGGGCATACGTCAGCCGGAGCCAGGTGAGCGGTTCGGCGACCGCCATTCGCAACACGCAAATGAGCACCGTCCACAACTATCAACGGCCGGACGGGGGCCTGCAAGTCGATTCCACGCTGACGTCGCTCGGCGGCTACTCCGCCCAGATCTCGTTCAGCAAACGAGCCGGAGGCCGCTCTCTGGCGAACGCCGGATTTCAGTTGATCTCCCCCGGATTCGAGATCAATGACGTCGGCTTTCTGTCCAAGGCGAGCGCCAAGAATCAGTGGGTCTGGTACCAGTATCAATGGAGCACCCCCACGAGGCTCTACCGCCAGGGCAACGTGAACTTCAACCAGTGGACGAGCTGGGCCTGGGACAATACCCGCACCGAGCTCGGTGGCAACATCAACAGCCACTGGGAGCTGCCGAACAGCATGTGGGTGCACGCCGGCCAGAACATCAATGGCGCGGTGCCGTCCTATTGCGACGACTGTCTCCGCGGTGGTCCGGCGCTCCGCCTCGATCGGTCGTTGAGCGGCTGGTGGGAGGTAGACGGCGATCCCCGCCCCGTTCTCGTGCCCGCGGTCTTCGGGCAGTGGACCAAAGGCAGCGGCGGCCGCGGGCACAACTGGTCGATCAATCCGTTTGTCTCGTATCGCGTCGGCAGTGCCCTGAACGGCTCGCTCGGATACAGCTTCTACCATGGCGTCACGCCCCGTCAATGGGCCGGCAACTTCGGCGTGATCGGGAGCGATACGACCCACTACACGGTCGCCCGTCTCGAGCAGACGCAGCGTTCGATGACGGTCCGCATCAGCTATACGGCCACGCCGACCTTGTCGGTGGAGGTTTATGGCCAGCCGTTCTCGTCGCATGGGGATTTCAGCGAGTGGCTCCAGGTGGCCAACGCGCGCGCCGGCAGCTGGGCGGATCGCTACGCGGCCTACAATGGCGGAGACCCGGGCGCCTTCGACTTCAAGCAGTACCGGTCGAACACCGTGGTGCGTTGGGAATACCGTCGCGGATCGACGTTGTACTTTGTCTGGGCGCAAGAGCGGACGATCAACGTCGGGGACCCGACCCAGGCACGCCAAGCGGCCCTGGGATTGGATCAGCTGATGTCAGCTCACCCCGGCAATGTGCTTCTGATCAAGGGATCGTATTGGTTGAGCATGTAGAATGGTGGATTGGTTGATTAGTGGGTTAGTGGGTTAGTGGATTGGTGGATTGTCCCACCATCCCACCAATCCACCAATCCACCAATCCACCAGTCCACCAACTCACCGATTACCATCCTCCGATGCGAACCGCTCTACAAATCGAGGGGATGTCGTGTGTGCACTGTGTGCGCGCGGTGGTCACCGGCCTTGGCGGCGTTCCGGGTATCACCGGGGCCGACGTCTCGATCGGACGGGCTGTCGTTGACCACAATCCGCACGTCACGCCGGCGCGCCTTCGCGAGGCAATCGAGGTTGCCGGATACAAGGTGAAGGAAAGCGTCGAGGAACGGCGCCGGCTTCCGATCCTTTAGTTTTCTCCGATGCGCCCTGCCTTCCTCGGCCTCGGCGCCATCGGTCGCCCGATGGCCATCCGCGTCGCCGCCGCTCACTCCTCGCTGACCGTCTGGAACCGCACCGCGTCCCGCGCGGAGTCGTTTGCCGCCGAGCACAAGGTTCACGTCGCAAAGACGCCCGGCGATGCCGCGCGCGACGCCGACGTCGTCATCACCTGTTTTCCGACGTCGCGCGACGTGGAGTCGGTGCTCGATGGCGCGGACGGGCTGCTTGCCGGGATGCGCGCCGGCACGGTGCTCGTCGATTGTACGTCGGGCGACCCCGCGACATCTCGGCGCATGGCGGCCCGGCTTGCCGAACAGAAGATCGCGTATCTCGACGCCCCCGTGAGCGGCGGTGTGAGCGGCGCAGAGAAGGGGACACTCACGGTGATGGTCGGTGGCGACCCAGCCGTGCTCGAGCGCGTGATGCCGCTTCTCAAATCGTTCGGCGAAAAGATCGTACACTGCGGCGACGTCGGCGCGGGCGATGCCCTCAAGGCCGTCAACAACGCGCTCCTGGCCGTCCACGTGTGGACGACGGCGGAAGCCCTGGTGACTCTGGCAAAGGCCGGCGTCGATCCGAAGATCGCGCTCGACGTCATCAATCTCTCCAGTGGACGTTCCAACGCATCGATGAATCTCTTTCCAGAGCGGGTGCTGACGCGGAAGTTTCCGCGAACCTTTCGGCTGGCACTCCTCGACAAGGACATCGGGATCGCGGCCCAAGTGGCGCGCGACCACAAAGTACCAACGCCGGTGATGCAACTGACTGCCGATCTCTTCGCGATGGCGCACGGCGAGTTGGGCGACGTCGCCGACCACGTCGAGGCGGCGAAAATCGTCGAACAGTGGGGCGGGGCGGAGATCCGATGACGACAACGGCCAACCAAATCGCTCCGCCAACAGCCGGCGCGCATCGCGCCGAGGCCGCGTCGGTCGACGAGATCCGCGCGCATTTTCCCGCGTTGACGCGGATGCAGCATGGTAGTCCGATCGCGTATTTCGACGGCCCGGGGGGCACCCAGGTTCCGCAGGAAGTCGTTGACGCCATGAGCGACTACCTGCTCCACCACAACGCGAACACCCACTGGCAGTACCCGACGAGCCAGGAAACCGACGCGATGATCGCCGATTCGCGCCAGGCGATCGCCGACTTTCTCAACTCGTCGCCAGACGAGGTTGCCTTCGGCGCCAACATGACGACGCTCACCTTTCACCTTGCACGCGCCCTTGGCCGCGAGTGGAAGGCCGGCGACGAGGTCGTCATCACCGAGCTCGATCATCACGGGAACGTGGCGCCATGGCGCGCGCTCGAGCGCGAGAGGGGGATTGTCATCCGCTCGGTGCGCCTCGATCCCGAGACGGGCACGCTCGACATGAGGGATCTGGCCGCCAAGCTCACCCCACGCGCCAAACTGCTGGCGATCAACGTCGCGTCAAACGCGCTCGGAACGATCACTGATCCGCTCGTCGTCACCCAGATGGCGCACCAGGCCGGCGCCGAAGTATTCATCGACGCGGTTCACTTCGCGCCGCACAACCTCGTCGACGTGAAAGCGAGTGGCTGTGATTTCCTCGCGTGCTCGGCGTACAAGTTCTACGGACCGCACATCGGCATTCTGTACGGGAAAAAGGCCCGCATCGAAGCGCTCGACTTTCCGCGGCTCGATCCCGCGCCACAAGGGGCTCCTGAGCGCGTCGAGACCGGTACGCAAAACCATGAGGGCATCATCGGCGCGGGGGCCGCATCGACGGCGTGACGCTCTACGGCTCGCCGCCCGGCAAACCGCGCACACCGACCGTTGTCTTCACGATGCGGGGGATGTCGACCAACGACGTCGCGCGGTCGCTGGCGACGAAAGGACTCTTCGTTTCCAACGGGGACTTCTACGCGATGACCGTCATCGAACGGATTGGGCAGGCCGCTGACGGCGTCGTACGCGTCGGATGTTCCTGTTATACGACGGCCGACGAAGTCGACCGATTGCTCGACGGCGTGCGGGAGCTCTCGGCGAACACAAAGCGCTGATGGTCGTCGCGGGCCGCGAAATAGACCGGGTAGTCGGACCGCCCGTTTCGCTGCCTCGGGAGGGTCCGACCTTCATACGGGGTGTGACGCTCGTCGGCGCGGTGGCGCTCGTCGTCGGCAACATGGTCGGCACGTCGATGTACACACTGCCGGCTTCGCTCGCCCAAGCCCTCGGTCCGCTTGGCATCTTCGCCTGGGTCGTCACCGCACTGGGATACTTCGGCGTCGCGCTCGTCTATGCGAACCTCGGCGCGAGATACCCGCGCACGGGCGGTCCGTACGTTTTCGCGCGCGAGGCGTTCGGGGACTTCGCCGGATTCCTCAGCGTCTGGCTCTACTGGATCAGCGCCCTCATTGGAAACGCCGGAATCGTCACCGGGATCATCGCCTACGCAGAGGGATTTGTGCCGGCGTTGTCGGCGAATCCGCTGTTGCGTTTCGGCGTCGCCCAGCTGCTGCTCTGGATGTTTTGTGGAATCAACGTGATTGGCATCAAGTACAGCTCGCGCGTCCAGATCGCGATCATGGCGATCAATCTCGGCGGACTGCTCGTGCTGCTCGGCGCGTCGATGCACGCCTTCGACCCGGCGAACCTGCATCCGTTCGCGCCGCATGGGTGGACCTCGCTGGCCACCGGCACGGCACTCATCTGCTGGGCGTACAGCGGCGTCGAAACGGCAACGGTCCCCGCCGAAGAAATGCAATCGCCCGCGCGAACCATCTGGCGCGGCACGATGATCGGGTATGCCCTCGGAACCCTCGTGTTTCTGCTCGCCGCGATCGTCGTCGCCGGCGTCCTTCCAAACGACAAGATCGCGTCGTCGGCGCGACCGATCGCAATGGTTGTCGAGCACGCGGTTGGCCCCATCGGCGCGTGGATCATCAGTGGCTGCGCGATCGTCGCCGGACTCGGGACGCTCAACGGATGGATGCTCGTCAGCGGTCGGGCGCCGGTGAGCGCGGCGCAGGACGGTTTGTTCTTCAAACGGATCGCCGCCGTGCATCCGCGATTCCGCACGCCGGTGTTCGCCCTTGTGTGCTCAGCGGCGGTGGGGAGCTTGACGCTCTGTCTCATGCTGAACCGCACGCTGCTCGAGACGTTCAACTTCATCGTGTTGCTCGCCGTCTGGGCCACGCTGGTGCCGCACCTGATCACCGCCGCGGCGGAGCTGGCGTTGGTTCGGCGCGATGCCGACCGCTATACCGCCATCGAGCGCCGGCGTGCCCACGTCATCGCGCCCCTCGCCTTCGTGGCGATGATGTACTTCGTCTACGGTGCCGGGGCCGAGATTGGCCGCTGGGGATTCCTGCTGATGGCGGCGGGGATGCTGGCATACGCGTTTCTGAAATCCACATGAGCCAACCAGCCAATCATTTCTTCTTCCGCGACTCCAGTGTTTTCTCGAGAGCGGGAATGAACTGGTCGTACTTCGACCCGGCGCTCCACATCACCCACCCGTCGTAGCCGGCGTCGTACACCGCCTGCTTCTGCTGTTTGATCTGCTCCGGTCCGTAATACGGCTTGCCGCCGGGCAGCGTGAACGCTTGAATCCATGGCCGGACATGCTCCGGCGTCATGATGTGCAGGACCGAGTCGCGAAATCGGGCTGAGTCGAGGGAGATCTTGATCGTCTTGTACGGCTCAGCGTTCGGATGGTCGATGCCGAGGGATCCTCGCGGAAAATGCGATGGATACAGCATGGGCAGCAGCACGTCGACTTCGGGCGCGAGCTTCTCCCACTGTTGACCAACTTCGAGCGCGCCGCGCACCGTTGCCGTGAAGCCGAAGACGTCGGCCGTCGTTCGAACGCCGAGTGAATCGAGCTTTGAGCGGGCTTCCTTGAGGTACGCGCCGAGCACGTCCGGCTTCTGAATGCCCTTCGAATCGGGGAAGACCTGCGGCGGCAGACTCGAATACGGCTCGGGAAAGCGGATGTAGTCGAACTGAATCTCGCCGAAGCCGAGCTTCACCAGCTCCTCGGCGACGCCGATGTTGTAGTCCCACAGTCCGTGTTCGTAAGGATTGACCCACGCCAGTCCCTGCTTGTCGTGCCACGCGGATCCGTCGGCCTTTCGGATCGTCCACTCCGGATGCACGCGCGCCGTCACGGAATCCTTGAAGACCACCATCCGCGCGATCGCGAGGATGTTGTGCGCGTGGAGGGTGTCGAGCAGAGACTTGAGGTTGGGCACCTTCGTTGAGCGTCCCGCGTTCTTGGCGAAGTCCTTGTTCGCGGTCTTGTAGTTCAACCCGAACTCGTCCTTCATGTCGATGACGAAGGCGTTGATCTCGGTGCTATCGGCGATCGCGATGTAATGGCGCATCGCCGGCCAGCTCTGCGCCCGCCACCGGTTGAGGTAGAGCGCCCGGACGATTGGCGACGCGCCGTCGACCGCGCCCGCGCTCGACACCGCATGGGTGCGCGTCGTGTCGCGGACGGCCCCCGTGTCCTGGGGGGCAGGGTGCGCGGATGATCCGCAGCCAGCAACGAGAACGAACGCTACGAAGGTCGGAAGCACGAGGGGACGCATCTCCAGTTCAATAGTGCAGTATATTTGCCACGCGAAGGATATCGCGCTCGACGCTACCGGTCGCCGCGATAGACCTCTGGCCGTGCTCACGCGTCACGGTTTGGCCGCCTGTCCTGGCGTCCTGCGGCAGCCTCCTCCCGATTTCCCGTCCTTTCGTGTCTCGTCCCTCCAAGCCGGTCACAGACAGCCAGCACGAGACCTCCGAGCTCATGATGCCCGGGGACGCCAACAACATGGGCCACGTCTTTGGCGGCGTGATCATGTCGATGATGGATAAATGCGCCGCCATCTCGGCGTTCCGGCACTGCCGCGCGCCCGTGGTGACCGCTTCGATCGACCGCGTGGACTTTCGCGAACCGATACATCTTGGCGACCTCGTCGTCATGAAATCGAGCGTCAACTTCGCCGGACGCACATCGATGGAGGTCGGCGTCCGGGTCGAGGCCGAAGAGCTGATGACCGGGCGCAGGCGTCACACCAACTCTTGCTATCTGACCTTTGTGGCGGTCGACAAGGCGGGACGGCCCATCGAGGTCCCTGAGTTGCGTCCTGAAACCACGCACGAGAAGCGCAGGTTCCAGGCAGCGCAGGAGCGGCGCGCGCGGCGGCTGGAAGAGCGTCAGCGCGAAGCGTCGCACAAGTAGCTTTCGAGATCGAGGTGTCGAACATGAAGCAGTTCACGGTCGAGCAAGCCAATGCGACCCTTCCGCTCGTGCGGCGGATCGTCGAGGACGTCGTTGCTCAACATCGGCTCTGGCACGAGAAACTTCTCGAAATCGACCTCGTCGCGGCGAGCGGCCGCGCCAGCGACGCCGAGCTTGCTGAGCGTCTTGCGCGCGAAGCTCAGGCCATCGCCCGCGATATCGAAGCTTTTCGCCGCGAGCTCGTTGGTCTCGGCATTCAGCTCAAGGACGCGCGGCTCGGCCTCATCGATTTCGCCAGCACGATGGGTGACCGGCCAGTTCTCCTGTGCTGGCGCCTCGGCGAACCAGAGGTGCAGTTCTGGCACGAGCCGGAGGCGGGCTACGCTGGACGTCAGCCGTTGGTTCCAGAGTCCGTTGGCTGACCCATCACACGAACAGTCGAAGGCACGATGACGTTCACTTCACCCGACGGCGTACTCTGGGGGGTTCAGGTCGACCTCCCCGGATCCAGCAACGCCATGGTCATTTTCCGCCACCCCGACGGACGGACGAGTCGCAAAGATCGTTACAACTGGTACATCAGTCGCGGTCCAGAAGCTCGCAGCGTCACGTCCCGGCTGTCGACGGAGAAGGTGCTCGCCTCGCTCGATGAGACGACGCTCGAGGATCTCTTCAGACGGTCGATGAGGGTGTCGCCGCCCGATCCGCTGGCGGTGGGTTAGAGGTGGACTGGTGGATTAGTGGACTGGTGGATTGGTGAAAGCTCAGCTCAACCAACCCACCAACCCACCAACCCACCAACCCACCAATCCACCTTCTCAGGTCTCCGAGTCCGCGAAGGGGACTTCAATCTCCAACCCGTCCCTCGCGACGACGGTTGGGCGAAACACCTCTTTCGCTTCTCGGTCGAGAGAGCTCGCGTCCCGGGAATAGCGCGCCGAGAAGTGGGTGATCACGAGCTTTCGAACGCCCGCGTCGCGAGCGACGCCTGCGGCCTCGCGCGCCGTGGAGTGACCGGTCTCGACGGCCCGTTCCCCCTCCTCGTCGCCAAACGTCGCTTCGTGGATGAGCAGATCCGCGTTGCGCGAATGGTCAACGGTTGCCTGGCAGGGACGGGTATCGCCGGTGATGACGACATGGCGGCCTGGCCGCGTTGGACCAACGAGCACCGACGGCTGGATCACTCGCCCGTCCGCCAGTGTCACCGCCTGGCCGCGATGGATCTGCCCCCAGAGCGGCCCCTCGGGTACCCCAAGGGCTTGCGCGCGGTCGGGATCGAACCGGCCTTTCCGCGTCGCTTCGACGATTGAATAGCCAACGGAGCTCGAGCCACGATGCTCGACGTCGAATGGGATGATCTCGTAGCCGGCCCGCTTGAGAGGTGTCTCGGAATCGAGCTCGATCATTTCGATCGGAAAGGTGGAGCGCTCGAAGCCCAAGCCTTCGGCGCGCTTGAGCACGCGCGCCGAGCCGCGCGGTCCCCACAGCCTGAGCGGTTCCGCGCGCCCCTGCAGCGACATCGTCCGGATCAGCCCGATCACTCCGAGCATGTGGTCCGCGTGCAAATGTGTGAAGAAAATGTCCAGTAGCGCGAATGAAACGCCCCACCGCATCATCTGCCGCTGAGTCCCCTCGCCGCAATCGAACATCAGCGTCTCTCCCTCACGATGCATCGCGAGAGAGGCGACGTTGCGCTCGACAGTGGGCCGCGACGCGGACGTTCCGAGCATGCGAACGGAGAGAGACATGCCAGCAATGTCACCACGGCCGCCCTCGAGCGCGAGCGAAAGGCGCGAGGGACTCATAGTTGATCGGACTGTTTTGCCCGGGAGGCCCGGAAAATCTCACTGAGGTTTTTAGATGCCAAGGACGAGGACAAGGACATCACGGATGAAGGCCACGAGCTTTCCGTTCGAATCCAAATGGCCGTTTCCTCGGCAACACCAGTCCAAGCCGGGCATCGAGAGCAGGATGCATCCGCGGCCGCAATCCGCGGCGCCGACCCGTCGAGGTTCGGGACCCTTGGAGCGCCCGGGCCAGCCCGAGGAGCTTGCGCAGTCGTTCGTCGTCTTCGCGATCAACGCGGACCCGAGCTACACCACCGGCGAGGTACTGACCTTGCTTGGTGGGGAGACGACGGCGGTATAGAGCCGCGAACCGTTTTTGGGGCCGCTCCACAGGATAGAGGGGCAAACCAGCGGAATTGGGACTTTTGGGTCCGCTGTTTGCAATCCTTGGGTTCGCATCATAGCCCTGGGTGCCTGTACGGGGGGGCGCCGGACTCGAACCGCCAAACGAGCGTAGTCACGCGCAGTCATGAGGAGGAGCAGTAATGCCGAATAAACCGGGCAACGACGATCGCAGCTTCGGAGCGCCTGACCGGGAACGGCAGCGCGATGTCGCCAACGAGACCGGACGCTTTGCGTCAGGCTCGAAGAGCACCAGTCATGCGGACGGCATCGCCGCCGCGTCGAATGGAAGCACGACTTCACGCCGCAGCAATCGCGGGTTTGCATCGATGGATCGCGGCAAGCAGAAAGAGATCGCGAGCAAGGGTGGACGGGCGGCTCACGCCAAGGGCACCGCACACGAGTTCGACTCGGGCGAAGCTCGCGAAGCCGGCCGTAAAGGTGGACTGGCCGTCAGCCAGAATCGCGAGCACATGGCCAAGATCGGCCGCCGTGGCGGAGAAGCCCGTGGGGCGGCGCGAGGCCGCGGCGCTGGCGTGGCCAATTCCGGCGGCTCACCCGAATCGGGTGGGTCCGGGTTTCAGAATTCCCGCGCCGGGCAGGCGGACCGCGAGGTCGACTTGGACGATCGCGACGCTAGCAATCGTGGAGTCAACACGAACACTCAGGGCAACCGCGGCGCGAATAACTCAATCGGCGGAGAGCACAGAAAGTCCAGTACGCTCAATTCCGACCTGAGCTCGCGCGGCGAAAGCTTCGGCAACCACTAGGTCCCCGTAGCACGTCACCCGGCGCGCCGGGTCGCTGACCTCTGAGAGAACGGCCGCACTTTCACCGGTGCGGCCGTTCGCACGATGCCCGCCTCAGATGACGCTGCGCAGGGCCGAGAGTCGCGATGCATCGACGTTTCCGCCGCTGATCACGATCACTGTCTCGCCCGATGGTCTCGCCTTTCCGGCCAGAATCGACGCGACTCCGACGGCGCCGGCGCCCTCGACCGTCAGCCCGTGCTGGTCGAGGAGCCAGAGCATTCCCGCTCCGATCTCACCCTCTGTCACGGTCACGATCTCGTCCAACCCGGCGCGGCCAATGGCCAGCGCGGCCTCGTCGATCTGGCCCGCCAACCCATCGGCCAACGTCGAAAGGTTCGGTATTTCGACGACCCTGCCAGCGCCAAGCGACTTCGACATGGCGGCCGTATTCTCGCTCTGAACTCCCACGATTCGCACAGATGGCGCATGCTCTCGGATGATGCTTGCGCAGCCGCCGAGGAGGCCGCCACCGCCGACGCTGACGACCAGCGTGTGTAGGCCGGGGCATTCGGCCAGGATCTCGAGCGCAACAGTCCCCTGACCAGCGAGGAGATCGTTACCCAGACAGGGGTTGACGAACTTCGATCCCTCGGCGGCCGCGAACGCCTTGGCGGCGGTCATCGCCGCGTCGTAATGCGGCTGGGTTTCGTCCACGGTGGCCCCGAGCGCAAGGATGCCGTCGCGTTTGACCCTCGGTGCCGCACTGGGAATGAAAATGGTTGCGCGGACACCGAAGTGCTTTGCGGCGTAGGCGATGCCGAGACCGTGGTTGCCCGCCGATGACGCAACGACGCCGCGGGCACGCGCGCTGGAGTCAAGTGATGCCAGCACGTTCATCGCGCCCCGAACCTTGAACGAGCCGGTGATTTGCTCGTTCTCCAGTTTCAGCCGGATATCGCCCTTGGCCAGGCGAGACAGGCCGTCGCTTCGCAGAACGCGCGTCCGCCTCACGAGAGGCGAGATGCGCGCGGCGGCTCGGAGCACGGCGTCCGCGGAAAGAAGCGACATTGGATGCAGCCGACTAGATGCGCCGAGGGCCCTGTAGGAACCTGTTACCCTACGGCGGCGGAAGCCGTCAAGCTGATGACTTGCTAGCGCGTTAGCTAGGCAGGTAGTCAGCGTTCTCCCTTGTTCCGTGCGGGGTCGCCGCTTATATTCATCGCGTCGGCCCCGCGCTCGCGCGGGGCCGTTTCGTTGGACGGATGAGCGGGGCTGTAGCTCAGCTGGGAGAGCGCTGCATTCGCATTGCAGAGGTCAGGGGTTCGATCCCCCTCAGCTCCACTGGGGCGGCACCCCCGCCGCAAGATAGCAGGCACGGTTCTCGCTTTTCGGAGACATTGCCCGCCGCTGTTCGGTAGGACGCAGAGTTCCAATGACAGCGGTCGTGGCAAACTCCGGCGAGGCCGGCGCCGATCGTGATCACGCCGCGGTTCAATGATCCGCGGCGTTCCTATTTTCATGGGGCTTCGCCGCCAGGATCGCATGGGCGTCCTGCTGGAACGCAGCCATGAGCTCTCGAATGTAGGCGGCTTCTTCACGCTCGACCGTCGTATCGAGATCGTCGATCACGCGGGTCACGAGTCCGCCGAGAAAGCGCAGGATCGGGCTCTCCTTCACTTCGAGGCGCGATCGTCGGTAGAGCAGTGTCTGCGTACCGGCGCTGTCTGCGACTCCCAGTTCGAGCATGGCGCCTTCGCCCTGGAACGGCCTGCGAAGCGGGGACCGCAGCAATCGCTCGGTGATCAGCGGCAGCTGCCAGTTCGGCTCGGTCTGCGCGAGAATCGTCCATGAGTGAGCGTGCTCCGTCCGCCGGATGACGAAGTCCGTCGCGAGGTTTTTCCAGCCGACGTCGAAAATCTTCACATGCATTGACAGGTCCGACGCGAGTCGGAGCGAGTCGGGTAGCGTGCGCGGCGGTCCGAGGTAGCTGACGATTGTCCCCCCCCTGATGCGATATCGGATGGTGAGCCGCTGGTCAGCGCCCACCGCGTCGAAATACATCGCACCGCCCCGATCGGTGAGCGCGAACCGGTAGCGCGAGGTCGTGACGTACTTTCTGATGTAGTCGGCAAAATGGGGCGCCGTCGCGCGAAGGCCTTCACCACGAATGCCGAGCGTCAGGTTGATCGTCGTCGTGCCCTGCCCACCAGCGCGGAGGGTCAGCGAGTCGATCGTGAATATCCGCGACAGAACCGCGCCCGAGCGCGGGAACGAAGCATTGGCAGCGGCGCGGATCAGCACGGGGTCGCGATCGTCTCCGCTGGCAAGGAGGTTGGCGAGCATCACCGCTGCGTCGTCGGCGGTCAGCGAGCCGATGGCGAAGTCGACAGCGGCATTCCAGCGGAATTCATTGTCCGACAAGCGCCGCAATGTGATCGCGTGTCGCGCGTCTCCCAACTTCAGCGACACCGACGGGTCCGGGACGATCTCGAAGCGATAGCCGTGGTCGGTGAGCTCGCCATGAGCCATCAGGGCTTGCGTTGCCGGCGGAACGGTGGCAGACCAGACGGACGTATCGCCGTAGACCCGGGAAGGAGTCAGGGCGCCTCGGACGAGGCGCCGTCTGGCGCTCTCGTAACGTCCGGAGCGCTCGGGAGAGGTGAAGCGAGCGGCGAGCGCCTCGGCCAGCTGCGCGACCTTGACGTCGGCTGGAGTACGTCCGTCGCTAACCACGGAGACCGCGTCAACGCACGACGCCGTTGCGAGCAGCGCACACAATCCCGCGCGGCCGACCGCAAATCGAGAGTGGCGTTTGGTTTGCGTTGGCTCGTCGGCGCTGGTTTGCAAGGTCATTCAGGGTTGAAAGGTGCGCGCTCGAACTCTATTTTCAAAGGCGCCGGCGCCATCGCCTCGGCGCGCACTGCCCCTTGGTGTAACTGGCAACACGCCTGATTCTGGATCAGGAAAGTCTAGGTTCGAGCCCTAGAGGGGCAATTTCAAAAACGGCAGGCCCAAAGGCCTGCCGTTCGTCGCTTGTCCTCTCGCACTTACGGCGCTGGGCATCATTGTGTCAGCTTTAGCCCTCCGAAGCGCCATTGCGTCCTGCCCAACCATCCACCGATTGCCTGACATGACCTCGAGCATTCCAGATCGCCTTGTGATCGTCGTGGCGGCGTGCGCATTGGCCGCCTGTCACCCGGGTGTCACCGTTTCTTCGCCGTCGCCAGGGGCATCACCGGTCGGGACGGGGGCCGCAACTACGGCCAAAGCAACGAATGGGCTGCCCGCGGACGTGACACCGGCGATGATCGAGGCGGGAAAGACTCTGTTCGCAAGCAGCTCATGTGCCAAATGTCACGGCGCCGGCGGGGTGGGTGGCCAGAACGGACCCAATCTCACGGACGCGACGTGGGTGCAGAGCGACGGCTCGTACGATGGGATCCTGAAAACCATTCAGACCGGCGTACCGAAAGCAAGCATCAAGGGCACGTATCCATTCGCGATGCGCCCGATGGGCGGCGGCGCCTTCAGCGATGAGCAGGTGAAATCGATCGCGGCGTACATCTACACGATCAGTCACCGATAGGCTCCGACGCGGTCGCGCTCCGACTAGGCAGGAAGAACCCCATCTCTTTCCGCCACGACCCGCGGCGCATCGTTCAGGAGAGTTAGATGAAAGAATACGCAGTACTCTGTGTCGTCGGATTGGTCGCGTGTCGTGAGAGCAACGAAAAGAACGGTGCGGTGATTCGAGATACGTTGATCATTGCAGGGCCGCCTGCGGTCGCGCTTTCGCCCCCTGGCGCGAACGCGTCGCGGCCGCATGCCACCTCGAAGGCAGGAGCGACCTCTCTTGACGCCGGAGCGTCGTCGGCGAAGGGTCCCGGAACGACAGCGACCGGCGCGGTCGCCGGCCGAAGTACATCAGGGACGACGCTTGGGCGTCCGGCGCCGCATCCGGCCGCCGACTCTGTTCGTGGCATCGTGTCCGTCGTCGGGACGGACCGCGACCGCCGCGTGATGGTCGCGCCTCCCGGCGGTGGCAAACGGATCGAAGTAACGGGCCCCTTGGCGAGGCTGATCGGACATGTCGCGGGCGCCGACATAGCGGTCGTAGGCACCCCGACCGGAAACTCACTCGAAGCCACCAGGTTCCTCATCAAGACGGTCGACGGGGCGTCCGCCATCGACGGAACACTGAAAACCGAAGGATCGGCGTTGTATATCATCACCGCCGACGGAGCTCGCACCCGAGTCCTAGCGCCGCCGCCCCCGTTGCTCGGGCATGACGGCGCCCGAATCTGGATCACCGGAGATCCGGCACACGGTGTCGCGTCGTTCGGGTTCATCGACCCGCCCGGCTAAACCTCGATCTGAATGAATCGGCTCACTCCGCGACGTAGCGAGACAGGCTCCTCCTTGCACCAGTGGCTCGGCATCGCAGTGCTGCGTTGCGCAGTGATCCTCGCGGCGCTCGCGAGTTGCCTCCCCGGCCGGCACAAACCAGCCACGATTCCGCTGCGAACGCCGGCGCGCGACAGCCTGCTGCTCGCCGACGCGCATCGCGTCGATTCGTTGGCGGCGCGTGGGATCGCCGCCACGCGGGCGGCGTACTTGGCGCCAGATGTCGTCTATCTTCGGGCCGGTGCGCCGGCCGTTTTCGGGCGCGATAATGTGACGGCGTTCCTCGCCGCGAATTCGGGAAGGGAAACGCCGGTCGCATGGCAACCCCTTGGAGGCGGCGTGTCGCGCGACGCAATGTCTGGATACACGTTCGGGGTCACGGTGTATTCGGCCGCCGAGAAGGCGGCTCCCGGGATCGCGCGGTACGTCGCGTTCTGGAGTCGCCCGCTCGGCGGGGCGTGGGCGATCGTTGGATACGCGGAGTTCGGCATGGCGGCTCCGGTCGCGGCTGCGCCGCCGACGGCCGGCGTCGACGTTCCCCAACCCAATCGGTCGAGACAAGGACGCCATGACGCGCTCGAAATCATGCAGGCGGACAGTGATTTCGCGGAATCGGCGAGACTCTTCGGAACGGCGTCGGCCTTCGCCGACGCCGTTGCCACCGATGGCGTCATTTTTGGCGAGTCCGAAATCATCGTCGGGCCGCGCGCAGTTCGCGAGTACTTCGAAACGCAACGCGGCGTTTCGCTAACATGGCACCCGACTTACGCGGTGGTCGCAGCGTCGGGCGACCTGGGATTCACGGTCGGTGAGTCGGTGGCAACGGCTCGCGGTCCCTCGGGCGCTGCGGCGCAGCGCTTCGGCAAATACTTCACCGTGTGGCGCAAAGAGGTGAAGGGTGGCTGGAAATTCGTCGTCGACGGTGGTAACTCGAGGCCGAGTCCCGTTGGGCAGTAGTGAGAGCTAGTCGAGCAGCCCGCGATCCATCGCTTTCCGCCAAGCGACGAACAAGGTCGTCAGGGGCCCCGCGGTGCCGACGAACAGGCCGCCGAGAAAGTAGGCTTGAGCTCTCGCCATCTGCTTCGGAAAATAAATCCAGCCGATGACGGCGTTGACGTGGAACGACTCGCCCATCAACAGCCCGCCGACGATGACCCACAGCCAGCACCACGCCGCGGTGCGCCACATGAACGACCAACGCTCACGCCTGACGTCGCGTGCATCGACTTCGTATTCGTCGGCGATTCGTTGCTGGTGTGGCAGCATCTGAGACACGGTTTGTCAGTCCATCGGCGGTTCGTCGGTACAACCCAGCTGGCGATCGCGAGTTCCGCACGTCCGTTGACGGTCAAGCTTTCCGACCTGCGTTGACGCTCAGCGGGCGGGAACCGAACGTCGCCGATCCTGAAAACGAATCCGGCGCTGCTCGCTGACACGCTCGTCGATCACTGATCCATGGGCGAGGGAGACGCTCGGCAATCAGTAAATGAAAACCCTCGTCCCGACCGGCACGTTCTCATACAACCACTCGATATCCTCATCGCGGAGCCGCACGCAACCGTGTGTTGCCGCCAGGCCGATCGAGTTCTGGTCAGGGGTACCGTGCAGCATGTAGCCCTCGCCAAGATTGAGCTTGTACTTGCCGAGTGTTCCGCTGACGCGGCGGTTCTCGGTGCCCATCGGCGGGATGTAGAGCGTGTTGCCGATGATGATGTGCAGGTTCGTCGGAAAGTCGGCGTAGCCGCCGGCGTCGATCTCGCCGACTCGATTGTTCCGAACCGTGAGCTTCCGGCCGTCTGATGCGGTGATCGATCCCTTGTCGGGAATGAAGTCGACCCTGAAGCCGTGCTCTTTCGCCGTCTCGATGTAGAGCCAGTCGGGCGGCTGCCAGATGGGGTCGGCGTCCTTGTTGAGAACGGTACGCCGTCCCCGTGGTGTATTGAAGTTGAATTCACGGCCCGAATAATCGAGCGTCGTGCCCTTCGCCGTCGCAGCCGGAGCGCTGAGCAGTGTGTCTTCCTCGGCCACGACCCAGACATGGTGGGCTTTGAGAGAGACGATGATGCGAAAACCGGTGGACCTGTCGGCGAGCGCCTTGGCGCGGGCCCATTCGAGGCTATCCGTGCGCGACCTGAAATGGAGATCGCTGTCGATCTGCGCGCGTCGTCTTGCGCGGACCTCTTCCGCGTGTGGCTTGGCGGACACGGCGCCGGCTGTTTCACGGCGAAAGGTGTCGTAGCCCTGTGTCTGCCCAAAGGCAGGCGCCGCGAGGGTCAAAGTACC
>WNFI01147026.1_pt1 | contig 28898 bp, 25 predicted proteins | sample 5400471 | NCBI WGS metagenome assembly WNFI01 (sample SAMN13153348, study PRJNA577476) | soil metagenome | isolation source: 100 cm saprolite on Douglas fir-dominated hillslope | place: USA:California | collected 2013-09-17
TGCGTTCTGGCTTTGCTCGGTATTTACGGCATCGAACGTGACCGGCGGATTACCCTCTTAGTCGCCGGTGGCGGGGCGACGTTGATGGCGCTCTTAGCCTTCACTGCCATTACCCATCGTTACGAACACGATCTGTTTCCGCTCCTCGTTCTTCTATCTGGTTCCGGTGCTCTCTGGTTAAATCAACGTGAGGGAAAAATAATGGAGTTTGCGAGAATAGGACTTGTGGTGCTGTTCGCCTTAGGAATTTGGCAGACCTGTGCGTTTACCCACTGGGAACAGCTTTGGGCTCGCTGGTGGTTTCCCCAGCATCCTTACCGTGTGATCGTTGTACCCCTGGAGAGTCATTCTGCCTCGCATTGAAAGACTCTGAAAACTCGCGCGCAATGCTAACCCGGACCCAGACAGTAGTTATCCACGATTGGGCACGAATAAGGGGGAGAAGCTGAGAAGAAAAGATAAAGACGACTTCTTTTACCGCTTGGTGTGCCTCAACGCCGCTGCGTTTCTAAATCAATTTCATTCGTGGCCATTCGTGTTATTCGTGGATACCCTGCCTTGTTCCGGCTTAGTTTTGCGTCTTGGCGCTGGTCATTGCTTTGGCGGGGAACTACCGAGGCTCGATCCATCCGGGTGCTCGGTTACGGCCTTAAAGACATCGTTCAATATCGCAGGATCGATCTTTTCGCCGGGGTATTATGCAATCTGGAGGGCGTCTGTTGGTGCCGTTCCCGTTCGTCACGCGAATTCGATTAAAACAACACCAATCAAAATGTTGTACGTTCGGTTTTTCATATGACTAAGCCGAAAGAGGTCTTCTCGTGCATTGACCTCGGTTGGCATAGGTATTGCAACTTGTCGTGGCTTCTTTGCTGCCCCTTCGGTGATTCACGGTGTCGTCTAAGCGTACTTTTTCTCCCCAGCTGATTATTCGTTTACACTTATGAAAAAAATCTTGTTTGGCTTACTCATTGGATTCTGTGTGCCATTTGTGGCAGGGTATCTCTTTGTAATTTCCGGCGGCATGCCGGTAGCAACCAAGGGTAAGCCACTCCCGATGGAAAAGTTTCTCGTGCGAAAGGCGCAACACGCCGCGTTTGATTCGGAAGCCGGTAAACCCTCTCCGCTCTCCGCCGATGAGCCGAACTATCTCGCTGGCGCGCGAGTTTATCAGGCGCAATGTGCCGTTTGTCACGGCGAGCTTGATCGTCCCATCACGGCGATCGCTAAAGGAATGTTTCCCGTGCCGCCGCAGCTTTTGCCACCGAAAAAAGGCGTTACCGACGATGAGGTTGGCGAAACCTATTGGAAGGTGAAAAACGGTATCCGGCTTACTGGAATGCCCGGGTTCAGCGACAGCCTGTCGGACTCCGAAATGTGGCAGGTCAGTTTGCTTCTACGGTATGCGGATAAGCTGCCGGCATCGGTCTTGCAGGTTCTTCGTGAGGGAGCTGCGTCGAAAAAATAAGCGAGAGTGGAGCGGTGCTATAGGGCGTGTTTTTAAAATAGATACCGGAGCCGTGAAGCGGGAAAACCGGTCGGACAAAGTTTTGAAGGCAAAAAACTTGAACGGGAGTCAAGGGAGAGAAGGGCGAAAAAGGCCTTGATGACTTGTCTCCCGTCCCTCCCTTGACTCCTGTTCAAAATTGATCTGGTTCCTGCTTGGCGCGTTTGCGCAAGCTGTTCCGTTAGATCATCCGTACAGCCCGCGGCTCGAATTGCGGAGTCGGTGGATGTGTTCCGTGCGACGGCGTGCCCGGCGGTCACGCCCTACCGACGGATGCCGACCCCACGACTGCTGGGTCGCCCACCTTCTGTGTTTATCACTTTTCCGAATCGTGCGCTTTGAGCACTGCGAAGAATGCTGGTTTGGGTTTGAGATTTCGGTCGAAGAGCAGGGGATGATTGTAGCGCTTGACCGGCCAGGTGTTCAGCCAAGAACGGCCGTCGTCGAGGCCCCAGAAGGTGATGCGGACGATGTCCGTTTTATAGCGCAGGAATAGCCGGAAGAGTTGAGCGTATTGCTCGGCTTGGCGTTGAGCCATTTCGGGAGAGAGGGGAGTCGATTTGACCAGCTCGTTGTTCGATTGCTCATGTGCGCTTGCTTCAGCACCAATGACTTTGCGAGGTATTACGTCGAGATCGAGTTCAGTGATGGCTACCTTTACGCCCAGTTCGCGAAAGGCTAGGATGGAGGCTTCGACGTCGGCGAACGGGACTTTATCGAGACTCCAGTGACCCTGGATTCCGACGGAGGCGATGGGCACTCCTGCGGCTTGAAGCGCTTTGATGAGGCGCACGGCCTTGGCGCGCTTCACGGGCTCCTCAATGCTATAGTCATTATACTGAAGCTCTGCTCGGGGATCTGCTTCGTGTGCGAAACGATACGCCAGCACGAGGTAGTCTTCGCCTAATGCGGCGAGCCATTTGGTCGGACGCAAGTATTCGTCTTTTTTGTCCGAGATGGCTTCGTTGACGACATCCCATCCACGGATTTTTCCGCGGTAGCGTGTCACGAGCGTTTGAATATGATTTTTAAGGCGGGCGATAACAAGGTCGCGCGATGCAGATTTCTCTCCGTCGAGAAAGAACCAGTTGGGTGTTTGGTTGTGCCAGACCAGATTGTGACCGAAAAATTGGAGATGATTCTCGACCGCGAGCTTCACGAGATCGTCGCCATCTTCGAAGGTCCACTGGGCCTCGGAGGGGTGCGTGGCTTCCGGCTTCATGCAATTCTCAGGAGTGAGCGCGTTGAAATTATGCACCAGCAGAGTTTTTTCCGCAGGGCTGTAATGACTGTGCAAAGCTACGCCGATCAGAAAATCGTTTTGGTAAGTCTGACAGAGCGAGGGCTCGGGTTGCGCGGCTAAACACGACGAGATAATGCTCAGGAAAAGGATTTGTAAGCGCATGGATAGGGGAAGATCGCCACCCTAGGATCCTGCCGGCGAAAATCGATTGCTCGTTCTTGCTAACGTTAGAGCGAAGGAGAGCAATTTCCGTCTGTTATCCCCGCAGCGTGTCCATCACCAACTTCTTGAACTTCGTTTCGTCAGCTGCGGCGCAGACGGTGGCATTAGGCGGTTTGCCGTAGACGCCGAGTTCATCGATCGCGAGTGCGCCGCGGCCGTATTCGCCTTCAGTCTCTATTCCAACAAAACGCGGCAACATTTGCAGCCCGATGCTAGAATCAATGACCAGCGCGAGGGCAAGAGCGTCGGGATGGTTCGAACCCTTCATCTTTTGATGTTCTTTGCAGTAGACGCGTCGGATGCGATTAATCTTGAGGAAGAAATCGGAAAATTTAGTGCCGAACTTTTCCACTTCGAGGTAGTCGGCGTCAGTGAAAATGGAGGCGGTGTTGCTGATGTCGAAGCCGGCGGTGACGATGGGAACGCCGGATTGGAAAACGATCTTGGCCGCTTCGGGGTCGACCCAGGGATTGTAGGTGGAGAGAGGGGTTATGTTGCCGTAGAAGCGATAAGCTCCGCCCATGAAATGAATGCTGGCGATTTTTTCTGCGATCGAGGGGTCACGCAGCAGTGCGAGCGCGATGTTTGTAAGAGGGCCGATCGCTGCGATTGTGATTTCGCCGGGATATTTGTGAACCAATCGAATGATGGCGTCCACGGCGTGCTCCTTGTCGGGCTTCTGTTTGGCTTCAGGAAAAAAGGAATCACTCATCCCATCGGTGCCATGAACGTACGTGGCGGTGCGATGATCTTGACGAAACAATGGGCGGGACGATCCTTGATAAACCGGGACTTCGCCGCTTTTTCCTGCGATCTCCAGCGTATAGAGGGCGTTTTTCGTTTGTTGTTCGAAGCCGACGTTGCCGACTGTGATGGTGACGGCTTCGATTTTAATGTTGGGCGCGCGCGCGGCCAACAGAATGGCGAGGGCATCATCGGTGGCCGTGTCACTGTCGATGATGACGCGTTTCCGGCCGAGCGCCGGTGAAGGTGCCTCGACCGCTGCGAGAACGGAGGAGAGCGGGAGCAACGCGGCCGCGGTGCCTGCGGCGAGTGACTGTACAAATTGACGGCGACTGGTTTCCATAGGGGTGAATTTCTCCGTGGCCGATGTTCATGCAAAGGCACGAAGGCGCAAAGACGAAAAGATAAATGGGGAAGGTTTACGGTTTTCGGAGGCAATAAGGACATCCTAATCAGTTTTCGGCCCTGGTGATTCGATTCGGTATAACCGTGAACCGAAAACTATGCCTTACGTCTTGGCGCCTTTGCGCGAAGACCTACTTCAGGATTTGTTCGAGCTCGTTCGCGATGCGACAGCCGGCGAGGGCCATTCGGCGCTGGGCTTCGGCCCGGGCGTTGATGCTGTAGTCCGAGGGCAAGATGGGGACGGACTGGGGATCGACGCGATCGCGATAGTTGGCGGGAGCGCAGGAAAACGGAAGGGCACCGTGCAAATAGACGAATTCGACCGCGGCATTATAACTTTCTTGAGCCCACTGCCGATAGGTTCGGCCGGTGCGAAGCTCGGTCAATTCGGTTTCAGGCTTATGTTCTTTGCGGTTTTGGCCAGGACCCGCGATGTCGAAGGTGGCGCGGATTTCGCTGGCGGCGTTGCGCAGGAACGGAAGCGATTCGCCGTGGCCGAGGGCATCATCCCAAAACGCGTGGAGATGGATCGGGCTGCTGCTTGGAAGGGCGCGGACCAAGAGCGAATTGCCACCCTTATCTCCGTCTGGAAGTCGCGTCGTAACGAGCGAGGTTGCGTGCAAAGGTTGATGGAGATCGCCGACCAAATGGAGCAACCAAGCGAGCATGATCGCGCGCTCGGCAGGATTTACGGATTTGTCGCCGATCACTTTGTGAGCCTCTGCGAGGCGTATGAGGATCTCGCCATCTCCGATGGCTTTGTTTGGGTCGAGGGCGGGAAGCTTGGACGCTTCCGATGGCAGGACGTAGGGATAGTTAATGTAATGCCATGAACCGTGGTGATAGCCTTTGAGCTCTGGATGTCGTGGATCGGGACGGACGCGATCAGGCCAGGTCGCGGCGTGGAGGAAGACCCACTCTTTCACGTCTGCGTTGGCAGGCAGGCCTTCTTTGAGAATCGTTTCGAAATGAGGATGGTGCTGAAGGAGCGCGAATGCAGCGTCCTGCACCGTCGGGTCCAATTGCTCATAAGCGATCATTGCGACCAATTCGTGGCCGGAGTTATTCCAGGCGAATCCGACCGATGGAAGCGCGAGAACAACTGCGACAAAAAATAAACGGAAAGTGTGTTTCATCAGGAACGGCGGTATCGGCGATTGGGCGACTGATCAAACCGGATTTTGAACAGCGATATGAAGAAACCGGTTTAGACAGAATGAACACAAATGAAGACGCAGACTTGAAACCGCGCTACTTCAAACCTGAGCTAGGGGTTAAGGAAGAACGTTCAAGGCGCGCTTTTCAGTAAATGCTCGCTCGTAGGGATCGGTTGCACGGACTTCGATCGTGTGAAGGCCGACGGCCAAGTCGCTGGGGAGATAGCTTTTCCAAAGATGGGGGCAGGGGACCGGGTCGGGCAATCTTAGGCCGGGTAGCGGAGTGGTCAGATCGTCCTGGGCGAGATAGGCCTTGGCGTATTCGGGATCCCATTGAAGGGTTCGGCGCATGGACGCCCAGGGGCGATCATCTACGCGGGTTTCGATCTTCCAGGCGTCGTAGCCGTTGAATACGTTGGCGTAGATTGAAATGTAGCTTTGGTGCGCGCGAATTGCGGCCGGCGAATGCACGGCCATCTGGGAGTCTGCGGGATAGCGAGCGGGACGGTATTCGATTTGGTAATTGGTGTGGTCGAAGGTGACGATACCGTAGCCGTGAGGGGTTCCATCCCACATTGTCGCGATGGGAATTCCGTTGGCATCGGGTGGCCCTCCCCAGAAGCCGCCGTCGGCTGCGGCGACATTGTATTGATGGTGGGGCGTGGCGCCTTTCCAACCCTCGGCGGCTCCGAACAAAAAATGGCGTTGATAGTGGGTGTGTCCGGAAATGGAGAAGGTGTGTGGACGATCTTGGAGCAATGTAAAAAGGCGTGAGCGATCTGCGACGCGAAACATTTCGGTGTCGTTATCGTTGAACAGCGGAATGTGGATCAACAGCACCACGAGTTCATCCTTCGGCGTGATGCGAAGAATATTTTCGACGAAGTTAAACTGATCGTCGCGCAGCCCACCTGCATATCGGTAACCACCTGGGCTGACCGGAAAGCGCACGTCATTTAGAGCGATGAAGAGAACCTGTGCGTAATGGAAAGCAAAGGTGGATGGACCATATACAGACTCGAACGTGGCGATTGATTTGCGGTCGTCTGTGGCGTCGAGATTGAGATCGTGATTTCCGGCGAGGGGGTACCAGGGGGTGCCGATGCGCGCGAGGGCTGCGTTTACCGCAGGGTACAAATCATGGCGGTCGAAGACGATATCGCCGAGGGTAACGCCAAACGCGATGTCGTTACGGCCCACCAAGCCATCGACGATGGTGCGATCGAGGTATTCCACTTCCTTGGGATTTGCTGGTTGCGTGTCGGTCAAGGCGAGGATGCGAAACCTGTCGGGCTCCTCGCTTCGTGTGAGGGCAAAGTTTCGAGGTTCGGAGACGACCGAATCCGCCGTGAAATGGTGATAGAATTGCGGCAGATTTTGTGCGTTAACGCTCGTGCGCCAGCCTCGGGGCTTGATGACGAAAATAAACCCACTTTCGCCGAGGGGCAGAGAATAGGTGCCATCGGGTTTAGTTAGAACGATTTCGCTGCCGTTCGAAATGGCGACTTGGGCAACGCCCACCTCTCCTGGGTCACGGACCCCGTTTCCATTGCGATCTTCAAATACTGTTCCGACAATGCTGACGGTGGCGGAGAGAGAGCAGACTACGAGCGAACCGAGGACGAATAGAAGGAGTACGCGACATTTCACGCGTCAGGTTTAGACAGGAGGAAAAGTCGCGGGCAAACTAAACGTCACTTCGGGTCTAGGGTTAACCGTGCGCCGTTTACCGTGTTGCTGATTCAGTTTCAGCTACCCTGTTAGGCGCAGCTGAAACGGTGCTGCGGCTGTCCGGTGAGACGACGCTTTAGCAGTGTGCAGTTACCTGCTGTGGCGTCGGCTGACGGAGTTGCAAGTGGACGGCTGCGACGCCAGCGGGTGGAGGTGTTGTTACACACTTGGTAGACTTGCAAGGTCGGTGTTGCGACGCGGAAGCGTGTGGGTGGAAGTTGGGTTGCGACTCGGTGCTTGGTACTGTTGAAAGTGCCCTATGAGGTGCAGCTTGAAAGGGCGCTGTGGCTGTCAGCGGGGACGACGCTTGGCGGCGCGCGGATACCTGCTGTGTTGTTAGCCGACAGACCTGCCAGATCAGCGCTGCGGCGTGGAAGCGGATCGGTGGAAGGCGGGTTGCGGCGCGGTATCCTGCGGGTCATTGCAAGTACCTGCTAGGCGAGCGAAAGGGGTGGCTGCGCCTACCCAGTTGCGGCGACGCTCTGCCAGCTTGCGGCTACTTGTTGCGGCTGTCAGGCGACAGGTTGCAAGTGACCGGCTGTAGCGCCGCTGCGTGAGATGTTGCCTTGCATATCATCGACTTAAAAGTCGCTGTTGGAAAACGAGGAAGCGTGTGCTTGGAAGTCGAGTTGTGACGCAGCGCTGCGAGCGGTTGCAAGTTGCCTGTTCGTCGTAACGGAGGCGGCGCTGCGGCTACCCGCCGTGGCGTTCGCCGACAAGAGTTGCGAGCGACGCCTGCGACGCCGCCGCCGTCGGCGGAATCGGCGGACGCGCAGGTCCGGCTGCGCTTCGGAAACGGTGCGGTGGAAGGCGGGTTGGAGCGGGGTTATCTGCGGGTGCTAGCAGGTATCTGGTAGGTGCAGCGGAAGTAGCGGCTGCGGCCTCACCGGTGAAGGCCAAGCTTTGCCAGCTGCGGCTACCTTGCTGCGGTGTTAACTAACTAGGGCTGCAAGTAACAGCTGCGGCGCCACCGCGCGAGAGGCTGCTACGCCTATCATCGGACTCGCAAGTTGGCCTTGTGGCTCGGTACTTGGTACTGTTCAAAGCGCTCTGTTAGGTGCAGCTTGAAATGGAGTTGCGGCTATCCAGCTGACGCGGCGCTTGGTGGCCGTGCGGCTACCTGTAGCAGCTCCAGTTGACAGGGGTTACAAGTAGACAAGCTGCGGCCTGCTGCTGCGTGAGGTTGCGGCTATGCAGTTGCGGGCTTTTATGGTCGGTGCTGCAACGCGGAAGCGTGTGGTTGGAAGTCGGATTGCAAGCCGGTGCTGCGGGCAGTTGCGTGTACCCTGTTAGGCGCAGAGGAAGCGGTGTTGCGCCTTGGCTCGATGACGGCGGCGCTTTGACGGCGCGCGGTCACCTGCGGCGGCATTGGCTTACCGCTGCAAGTGGCGCTTGCGACGGCTGCTGCGTGAAGTGCGTCGCATAGCCAGCGGACCTGCAAGATCGGCGCTGCGAGTCGGAATCGGGTCGGCGGAACTCGGGTTGCGGCGTGGGCGGGTTGTTGCAAGCGCCTGCTAGGCGCAGCGAAAGTAGCAGGTGCGTCTACCACGCTTGGTGATGGTGCAGCTACCTGCTGCGGTTCTAGCTGACGGGGTTGCAGCTGGCGGCTGCGACGCCAGCGCGTGAGGTGCTGCTGCACGATCAACGGACTTGCAAGGTCGGCTACTGCGATGATGAAGCGGGTCGGTGGACGTTGGGTTGCAACGCGGTGCCGCGGGCAGTTGCAGTACCGTAAACCGTGAACCAAGACCGATCGCTTAGTATTCAGGCCGGCTGAAACCAATTTTATAAAGGAGCCGTTGCACAATGCCGGGTGGGCGAGGGCGCAGGCCTTCGGGGATCTGGTCGATGTGTCCGCTAATGATCGCGGTACGAATAGGGGTGGCTCCGTTGTAGTTGCGGACCGCGAGATTTGAGGAAGTCAGGAGTTCTTTTGGAAGCTGATTCAAGTGACCTTCGGCCGCCGCGGCATGCAGGGGGGTGTCACCAAGATCGTTCTGCGTGAGCAGCAGATCGCTGGTGAGAACCTCGTTCGGAATTGCGTCAAGTTGCCCGGTCTCGGCTGCGGCGTGAATTGGGGTGTAGCCGGAATTGCTCCGCAAGATGAGGTTGTCGTGAGTGATAAATTGCGCGGGGATTTGCTCGAGATGATGCGAAATGGCAGCGGCGTGAAAGACCGTGTCTCCGCTCTGGGTGTTGAGCGAGAGGAGTTCGTTCGTAATTAGCTCTGGGGCGATCTGATCAAGGTGGCCATTCAACGCGGCCACGTGGAGAATGGTTTCACCGCTTACGTTTCTCTCCAAAAGATTTTCTTTCGTCATGAACTCAGCTGGGATCTGCGAAAGAAAGCCATTTTCGGCGGCTTCATGAAGAAGCGTGTTACCGAGTTCGGTTTTCAGTAGAATCGTATCGCGTGTGAGGAGTTGCGGAGGCAATTGCGAAAGAGTTCCGGCGGCGGCGGCGGTGTGGAAAACGGTGTAACCGGAATTGCTCCGCGTAAGAAGCAGGTCGAGAATCAGGAGAAAAGCGGGTACTTTTGTGAGGTTTCCGCCGATGGCTGCGTGATGCAGCGGGGTGTAACCCGATTTATTTTTGATCGTGAAGAGAACCGGTGTGAAAACGTTCGGGGGCAGCTGAGACATCGTGCCATATTTTGCAGCGATATGGAGGGCAGTCGTGCCTGCTGAATTTGGCTCGGTCAGTAGATCTATAGCGACGGGGCTTTCCTTCCAAGCTGACAGTTCACCTTCGCGAACGAGCTCGTGTAAACGATTGATATCCATGAGCGAGTGCGAATAGAGTGCTGAGACAGGTTGACTCTGCAAGCCCATGTTCAGGCTTTCAACGGGAGTTCGATTGGTAGCCGCCATATTTTTGAAGACTTTAATAAAGAAACGGCGACGATGGTCGAAATTTGATTTGGAAACGAATTGCCAACTCTGGCACCTACAGCAAGATAACAAAGTATGAAACCCACCGGTTCTACCGACGCACCCTCAATGGCTCCCTCTCGGAGCGCGGTGTTGGTCGTCGACGATGAAACACTGATGATCGATCTTTATGTGAGTGTTCTCGAACCGCATTACGAAGTCACTACGGCGAAATCTGCGCGGGAAGCCGAATTCGCCCTCCGGAAGAAGAAATTCAAAGTGGTGGTGGCTGATCATTTGATGCCGGGTGGAAACGGAATGAGTTTCTTGGTTCGAGCCCGCGAGGAATTTCCGGAAATGCAACGGATCCTCGTCACGGGATTCATGAAACCTGAAATGCTATTGCGCAGCGTGAATGAGGCAGCGCTTTTCCGCTACCTTCTGAAACCGGTTGCGTTGACTGAACTTCTTAGAGTGGTGCAAGAGGCGGCCGAGCTGCATGACAGGAGTGTTGCGGTTGCGGCGAAATAATCGTCGCCGAGCCAGGAGGTTTACGGTTCTCCGTTCACCGTTTACGGTGTTGTTGGTTCAAGGCGCAATCGGGACATCCTATCCTGGATGACGTAAACCGAAAACAATTCTTTCGACCCGGCTTTCGTCCTTCGACGACATCAGCCGGGGTTAATGCTCTATTTCAATTTGAGCTTTTGGCGAAGGTAGGGCGCGGTTGGCGAATTCTTGACCTTGAGCAAGCCAGCCAGTTCGCCTTGATAGAGCAGTTGACCGCCATCGGGTCCACCGACGGGTCCGAGTTCGACGATGTAATCTGCTTCGGCGAGGATGTCTAGATGGTGTTCAATCACCACAACCGTGTGGCCCTGGTCGACGAGAGAGTGAAGGACGCGTATGAGCTTTTCGCAGTCGCTCAGGTGAAGCCCGATGGTGGGCTCTTCCAACAGATATAAATTGCGCGGCTGAATTCCTCGGCTGCGTTCGGTGTAAGTTTGAACACCGGAGGCAAGTTCGCTGACGAGCTTGAGGCGCTGAGCCTCACCACCCGATAAAGTCGGACTGCTTTGGCCAAGCGTGAGATAGCCGAGACCGCAATCGACCATCAGTTTGAAGACTTGGGACAGCTGGGAATGGAAATCGAAAAATTGAGCCGCTTCCTCAAACGTCAATTGAAGTACTTGGCCGATCGTTTTTCCTTTCCAGGTGAGGTCGTTCAGTTCGGGGCCGTATCGCAAACCACCGCAGGCATCACACGGCAGGTAGGTGTCGGGCATGAAGGCCATTTCCAATTTGATGCGGCCCGCACCCTGACACGCCTCACATCGGCCGCCGGCGACATTGAATGAGAATCGGCCTGCGCTCCAGCCGCGGATTTTTGCTTCCGGTAGCGACGCGAAGAACTGGCGAATCAAATCGAATGCGCCGAGATAGGTTGCCGGCGTGGAGCGTGGCGTTTTGCCGATGGGAGATTGGTCAACCTCGATGACGGATTTGAAGCCGTTCGCTCCTCGAAGTTCAGTGAACGGGGTGGACGAAGCTCTGATGCCGACGGACGATTGAATTTCCGAGGAGAAACCAGTCGCTTTGACGAAGTCGCGTCCGGTGAGCTTCGGTTTTTTCGCTTTGATGGCGTAACTGACTGCAGGGTGGAGAAGATCGCGGAAAAGAGTGGATTTTCCCGCGCCACTGAGTCCCGCGATCATGACGAGACGTCCGGGAGGCAGGCTCAGATCGAACCCTTTGAGGTTGCGGAATGTCGCTTCTTTCAACTCGAGCCAAGGCGTTTCTTTTTTGCCCCGATCGATGCTGCGATACTCACCGCGCAATGGATGCGGGATTCCTTTGGCGAGGAAAAGGCCGGTCAATGACTTGCTGTTTTTTTTGATTTCTTCCGGCGTCCCATTGGCCAAAAGTTCACCGCCGTGAATGCCGGCCGCGGGGCCAAGATCGATAATGCGATCGGCCTGCTCCATGAGCGTATCATCGTGCTCGACCACGAGGAGCGAGTTACCCTTGGCGCGCAAAGATTTTAACGTTTCGATCAGACGATCGTTGTCGCGAGCGTGCAGACCGATCGAAGGCTCGTCCAATACGTAGAGCACTCCGGCGAGATTTGAACCGAGTTGTGCGGCGAGGCGAATGCGCTGGGCTTCTCCTCCGCTCAGTGTTTCTGTGGGGCGATCCATCGAAAGATAGGAAAGGCCCACACGGTCGAGAAAGCGCAACCGCTCTTCGATTTGAGGGACGATATCTTGAGTGAGAAGTTTTCCGCGTTCGTCGAGCTCAAGATCACGAAGCGAGACGAGAAGGTTTCCCGGAACAAGCCTTAGCAAAGCAGGGAGTGAAAGAGGATCCTCGTGTTTGAAGTGAAGCTTTACAGCACGAGCGATGCGATTGAGACGTTCGCCATGACATTCAGGACAGGGCTCCCCATCGTCGGATGCGTCGCTCGCGGAATCCAAGCCAAGCAGGCGGAGGCGCGCTTCTGCCTCATCGCCCGTATCTTCATCGTCGGTTTCCAACATCCAAGGGAAGATCCGCCCATGACCACGGCAGCTCGGACACCATCCTTTGGGAGAATTGAACGAGAAGTTCTTCGGATCCAGCTCAGGAAAAGACTCGCCGGTTTCGATATCTGTGCGAGTAGTAGAAAACCACGATAGAACTTCGTCGGTAGGGGTGAGAAGAAAACACGCACCTTTGCCGATCTTGAGCGCTTGATCCAAAGCCCGAGCCAATGTTTTCGGCGCAGAGTCGCTTCCTTCTTTCGAGGTCGGTTTCGCTTTGACAGCTTGAAGTGATTTCAAATCAGCCACGACAACTTCCACGTCATGCTCCTTGTAGCGGTCGAGCTTGGTGAAGTTTTCAACGCGAATGAGTTTCCCGTCGGCCCGCATGAGTTCGTAGTCGTGGTTGGAAATCCAAGTCGCAATCGGCTGATGATGACCCTTGCGTCCGCGAATGAGAGGCGCGCAGAGATAAAGGTGTTTGGCGCGCTTTGCTTTCGGAGTGGCCAGGATTTTGTCCAAAAGCTTCCGCAAGGCACCGGCGGAAAGTGGAGTGACCGGCTTATCGGTATCAGGATGATGTTGCACGCCGAGCCGCGCGTAGAGCAACCGCAGATACTGCGCGACTTCCGTGATCGTCGCGACAGTGGACTTACGAGAGCCGCGCGTCACTCGCTGCTCAATAGCGACCGTGGGAGGAATGCCGGTGAGCCGATCGATGTCGGGCCGCGGCAATTGCTCGACGAACTGCCGGGCATACGGCGACATCGACTCCATGAAGCGGCGCTGTCCTTCCGCGAAAATGATATCGAATGCCAGCGTGGACTTGCCGGAACCCGATACACCGGTGACAACGGCGAGTTCACGGTGGGGCAGAGTGATCGATAGATTCTTGAGATTGTTTTCGCGGGCACCGATTAGGATAAGTTCGGAGTTAACGGTTCGCGGTTGTCCGTTAGAACCTGATTGCGTGGTGGTGTACGGCGCTTGATCTTCTGCGGCTAACAACTCCGAACCACGAACATTGAATTCCGAAGCGGCCAGCGCTGCGCGCAGAAACGGTGTGGTTGCGGTGACGGATTTGATGACGGTCTCCGGTGTGCCTTCGGCGACAATTTTTCCACCCAAGGTTCCTGCGTCGGGGCCCACTTCAAGAATCCAGTCTGCCGATTTAAGGATGTCCAAATTATGCTCGATCACGACGACACTGTGGCCGCGTTCGACCAAGGCTTGGAGAACAGCGATGAGACGTTTGACGTCGTGGCGGTGCAGGCCAGTCGTAGGCTCATCAAGGAGCAGCAAAGCACCCTTGTTGGGTTCATTGGGATCTGTTGAGCCACTTGTGAAAGTAGATAAGTATCGGACGAGTTTCAGGCGCTGTGCTTCAAACAGCGAGGCGGGTACGTATCGCGGCGTGATTGGAGAAGAGTGGCAAAGCGTCGTTGACGCTGGTGTTGAGGAGATCGCTGATCGATTTGCCGTTCCACTCGATTGCGAGCACCTCGGGTTTAAATCTCCGGCTCTCACAGACCGGACAGGGTACAAATACATCGGAGAGGAACTGCATCTCGACGCGTTCGTAGCCCAGTCCCTGACAGTGGTCGCACCGGCCATCGCCGCTGTTGAAAGAAAAGCTGGATGGACCAAAACCGGATTCCTGCGCTTCCGGCGTCTGCGCATACAGCTCCCGAATCAAATCCCAGGCTTCGGTGTAGAGGGCCGGATTCGAGCGAGGCGTACGGGACAGCGGAGACTGATCGACGAGAATAATTTCATTCAGAGCTTCTAAACCGCGGATCGCTTCGATGCTCGCTGGCTCTTCCGTCATTTGCTGGCGTTGCGTCAGCAAGCCTTGATAGATGGCGTTGTTGAGTAACGTGGACTTTCCGGAGCCCGATACACCGGAAAGACATACGAATCGGTTGAGGGGAAGACGGAATGAGAGATGTTGGAGATTGTGCTTGGAGACGTTGTTGAACTCCAACCTCGGGACCGATTTCCAATACGTGGTCGGCAGCTCGAATCATGGCTTCATCGTGTTCCACCACCACAACGGTATTTCCCGCGTCGGTGAGCGAGCGGATGATTGCAATCAAGCGATCGATGTCGCGCGGATGGAGGCCGACGCTGGGTTCATCGAGAACGAAAAGCGTATCGACGAGCGAGGTTCCGAGACATGAGGTGAGATTGACGCGTTGGACTTCACCGCCCGAAAGCGTGCGAGAAGAACGGTCCAACGTAAGATAGCTGAGTCCGACCTGCTCCAAATACCTTAGCCGCGTGACAATGGAATCGAATGCGAGGTCGCGTTGATGGAAGCTCGATTTGTGATCTGCTTCGGCGCCGTGGTGTTTTTCATTTTCGACCAGCAACTTCAGGAGTTCACCAATCGGAAGCTGATACAGCTTAGGAAGAGTGTAGCCATGCCATTTCCAGCAAAGCGCCTCGGGCTGCAGCCGTTGTCCACAACAGGCCGGACAGGGATTGTACGATCGGTAACGCGAAAGAAAAACACGAACCGGCATTTTGTAGGTACGGCTCTCCAGGTAACGGAAAAATCCCTTAAGACCGTACCAGTACTGTGGCCACTTTTTCCCATTTTCTTCGCCGTAGCCCGGTTCGCCTTCGATGAGAAACGTCTTTTGTTCGAGCGTGAGCGCCGCAAAGGGAACGTGGGTGGGGATCTTTCGCTTTTTCGCGATGGAAATGAAGTCGCGCTTCGATTCCCCGTAGATCTCGCCTTCCCACGGTTTCACTGCGCCGGCTTCGATGGACAGCGAGTGATCGGGAATGGCCAAACGGTAGTCGATATCGATTACACGACCGAAACCGCGGCACTTAGGACACGCGCCGAGCGGCGAGTTGAAAGAGAAGAGGGCGGGAGAGGCGGCACGAAAAGTACGGCCTGTTTTTGGCGAATGAAGACCGCGCGAGTAGTGGCCAAGCTGCAAAAAATTATTTGCCGAGAAAATGTAGATCTGCCCCTGACCGAAATGCAGGGCAGACTCAGCCGCCTCTAGAAACCGCGAGGCTTGTGCGTCTGCTACCAGCACACGATCCTGAACGACGTAGCATGAGGTCAAGCCCTGCGTGCTAAGGATAGACGTTTCGGCGAGCAGTTCGTCTACGCGATAGATAACAAAGGCGTCGTCTTTTCCCGGCAGCAAAATGCGAACATACGACTGGCCTTTTAGATTCGTGAGAATCTCCTCCCAACTCAAGTTGTCGGGCTTGTTGACCTTGAACGCCAAGACCACCTGTTTTTCTGCGTAAGCACGTCGCGTCTTTTCCCAAATGGTTTTGGGACTGTCGTCTTCGACTTTTTCACCCGTTTCCGGATCAAAACAATCGGCGACATGGCTGAACCAGACTTTAAAAAAGTCCGTCAGCTCGGTCATCGTGCCGACCGTGGATCGAGATGTTTTTACCGTGTTGGTCTGCTCGATGGCGATCGATGGACGGATATTTTCAATCGAGTCGACCTTGGGCTTGTCGAGAAGCTCTAAAAATTGCCGTGTGTAAGCGCTGAACGTTTCGACGTAACGGCGCTGGCCTTCGGCGTGAAGAGTTTCAAAAACGAGTGAACTTTTCCCGGCCCCGCTTAGTCCGGTGACCACAATGAACCGGCCGAGCGGCAGATCGAGGTCGAAGCCTTTGAGGTTGTTTTGACGGACACCGCGCAAGCGGATTGTATCAAGGTCAGCAGGGTTTGTTATCTTACTTTTTACCACGGGGTTTCAACGAATGAACATGAACAGGCGGAATGCAACTGATCGCACCAATTCCTCGGTTTCAACCGATCAGCTTTTCGAAGAGCTCCAGATACGCGTCGGCTTGGCGGGCCGGATCAAACGATTCGCGCGCGAATTCTCGTGCGAAAGGCGCGATGCCTCGAATTTTACCCAGGGGAGAAGGGCCCTGGAGAGAGCGCTCGATCCATTGAGTAAATTGCTTCTTATCGCCCAATGGTATCGGCCAGCCGGTCGTGCCGGGAAGCATGGCCTCGCGTACGCCTTGAGCGTCATAAGCTACGACAGCTAGTCCGTAGGCTTGGGCCTCGATCAGAAAATTGGAGAGCGATTCGCTCAGAGAGGTGAGCACGCCTAGGTCAGCGGCGCGATAGAGCGGACTAGGATCTCTCACGAGACCGAAAAATTTAACGCGATGGCCTACCTTAAAGCGCTTGGCTAGCTGGCGACATGAATCGAGTTCGGGACCTTCGCCTGCGAGCCAGAGTTGCCAATCGAAGCGGGGATTTATCGCTGAAAAAATTTCGATCAATTCGCGTTGATTCTTTTCCGGCCGGAACATCGCCACGCTCAGGGCGACCAAAGTATTGGGTTTCGCGCCATGTTCCTTGCGGAGCGCTTGGTTAGGGATAATCGAATCGCTGGCCGGGAAAACGAGCGCGTTATGAATAACGCTGATTTTGCTCGGAGGAATATGGCAGGTTTTTACCAGACGGATCCAGGCGTCATGGCTGTTGGCGACGACGTGGCGCACGCGGCGCAATCCACGGCGTTTCCCATTCTTCCCATGCAAAGAATAACATCGGGTTTGGCGCGGGATACCGCTGAAAAAATTCCGGGTGCAAACCAATCCAAGCCGAGGTCGATCGGCTGTAGGGCTTTATGGGTGACATTACCGGAAGCAAGGGTCGGGGCTAGTGCGCCCCCCGGTCGAAATGTTAGCAGTTGGGTCTCATTACCTTTGGCAGCAAAAGCCCGCGATAAAAGAATCGTTTGTCGCTCTGTGCCGCCGCTGCGCAGATAATCCTGAACGAAAAGGATTTTCATTGCGACAGGACCAAGCCTGAAGAGAGTTCAATAAGATGAGGCATCCGCTAATGGGTTTGGTACTTCGGTGGGCGATCTTGGCTTTAGGCATCGCGCTCAGTGCTCGGCTTGTGCCAGGCATCAGCTATCGCGACGGAGAGACGCTCGTGGTTGTTGTGGTTTTGTTGGGCTTGTTCAATGCCTTTCTCAAACCGGTCCTGGTCCTTTTTTCTCTTCCTTTTATCGTTATCTCACTGGGTCTCGGTATCTGGCTGATCAATGCGCTGCTGATTTATTGGGCATCAAAGCTGGTCGATGGATTTTATGTTCATAGTTTCGGCGCGGCGTTGTGGGCTGCATTGATCGTTAGCCTGACGAATTTTTTGGTCAGTCGACTTTTCTCGAAGCCGCGCGGTGGACCGCCGCGTTCTCCACCGCGCAAACACGACGATGTGATCGACATCTAAATGAGGCGGAGGCGGCTGGGTGCCTCTTATTTTTTCGCGGTTGACCAGAAGGAAGGGCAGCGCGACTTTAAGCGTTTCAACACCGTTTACTATCCATGTCTGACTCTACACCTTACGATCTCGTTGTAATCGGCGGCGGCCCAGCGGGCTATGCAGGAGCGATTCGCGCCGGACAACTCGGCAAGAAAGTCGCCTGCATCGAAATGGAGCGCGCCGGCGGCACGTGCCTTAACTGGGGTTGCATACCCACCAAGGCCCTGCTCAAGAGCGCGGAACTCTATCGCGGCTTCCAGAAGGCGGACCAATTTGGCTTTACGGTCAAAGGCGTCGACTTCGATTTCGGCAAGGTGATGGAGCGTTCCCGCGGAGTCGCCAGCCAGATGGCCAAGGGCGTCGAATTTCTCTTCAAGAAAAACAAAGTCGATTACTTCGTGGGCAAAGCGCAGGTCGCGGTTGCCGGTATGGTTGAAATTACCGAAGGGGAGCATAAAGGGAAATTCCTCACGACGAAAAACATCATGATCGCCACCGGATGCAAAGCGCGCCAGCTGCCGGACGTCCCGGTCGATGGGGAACGTGTGATGACGTCGCGCGAAGCATTGGTCCCGCAAAAGAATCCGCCGAAGACGCTCGTCATTATTGGTTCAGGCGCAATCGGCGTTGAGTTTGCGTATTTCTACAGTGCGTTTGGTACAAAGGTTACGCTGGTAGAAATGCTGCCTCAGGTGTTGCCGGTGGAAGACGAAGAAGTTTCAAAATTGCTCCATCGCAACTTTGAGAAACAGGGAATCGCGATCCACGTTTCAACCAAGTGCGAAAACGTTCGGGTCGGAAAGGACTCGGTTAAAATCGATTTGGTCAAGGGGGACCAAAAGCAGGAAATCGAGGCGGAAAAGGTGTTGGTCGCGATTGGAGTCACGGCGAATTTAGACGGAGTTTTGTCGTCCAAGGTTAAGCTCGAGTTAGATCGCGGCTATGTAAAGGTGAACGGAAATTACGAAAGCAGCGTAAAGGGCATTTACGCTGCCGGTGATATCATCGGACCGCCGTGGCTCGCCCACGTGGCCACGTTCCGTTCTGTCAATGCGGTCAACGGTATGTTTGGGCACGGTACGCCGAAGATGGTGACCACGTTTCCCGGTTGCACCTATTGTCAGCCTCAAGTCGCCAGCACGGGTTTGACCGAGAAAGCCTGCAAGGAAAAGGGCCTCAATTACAAAATCGGGAAATTCCCATTTTCGGCCTCTGGCAAGGCGGTGGCCTCAAACGATTCCGAAGGGTTCGTCAAGGTCATCAGCGACGGCAAAACAGGTGAAATTCTTGGCGTGCACATCATTGGCAGCGAAGCGACCGAACTGATTGCCGAGTACGGTTTGGCCATCAATTTGGAAGCAACGATCGACGAAATTCATCACACGATCCACGCGCATCCGACGCTGAGCGAAGCGCTCATGGAAGCGGCCGCAGCTACGACCGGTGAAGCGATTCACATCTGATCGAGAGCTCTGTTTTTAAAAGCAAAAGCCGACGAATATATTCGCCGGCTTTTTTTGCGTGTTGCCGCAGGGGCCGGCTGTGCATGCAATGCTTTCAGATCTAAAACCATTAACTGGTGCGAGCGCCGGGAGTCGAACCCGGATCGACGGCTTCGGAGACCGCTACACTATCCATTGTGCTACGCCCGCAGAACGAAAGCTTTGGTATCAATAGGTTGAACAACCGCAGCGTCAAGATATCTGGAGGCGGTATTTTGAGTGGCTCAGACGCAACGCTGCTCTGGGTTGGTCTACGCTGGTTTTTTCGCCAAGACAGGCGTCGATGTGCGGGTTGGAACGCGGATGCGGAACATTCTAAACCTCGGACTCAGAATCAAAGGCAAGGTCGCCCACGCAGCCAATGCGGTCCAGAATGCTGCTCTTAAAAGGGGAGGACCGACGAAGGACAATTCCACTTCAGATGTCCCTTCCGGAACGGGGATCATAACAAGTCCTTGCGGTGATTTAGTGGGCTGCACCGTTTGACCGTTCACTTTCGCCGCGTAACCGGGAGAGTACATTCGTATGGTTTCCAGCCAAGCAGACTGCGTGGTGCGAATGGTGGCACGATAAGGAATCAGCGAATGAACGCTGATAGGAAGCGTCTCAGGCACGATTTCGCGGAGCGTGACGTAGGCGAAACGCTTAAGATTTTCCGGCGTGCTTTGGGTTGAAAACGAAAGATAGCGCATATGAACGACCTCCGCTTCATTCCCTCCCGTCCAAAGTGTAATAAATTTTCTCTGTCCTCGTCCTGTTCCGAAGGAACCGGGGTTGCCGTTTATCGGAAGAACATATTCGCGGAATAGACGGCGGCTCCCTGTCATCGATAGAACGCCGGTGTAATCGTTGTCGAAAAAGTGGAAATGCATTGCGTAGCGGCGGCCGGGTTCGAGCCGAATGGGAGGAAAAAGCGCCAATTCATTTGTGCCGGGTTTCACTTCGCCGCGGAGCATGAATGACTGCACGCTACCGTCTCGCGGTGCATGCCTATGCAACCGTGCTAATGAGGTTTTAGACAAAAGCCGGTTATTAACTAGAGGATCGATCACCCCGTTCTGGAAATAATCAGGCTGCTTCGGAAACATGTCATAGGAATATCGGGAGAGGATAATATTCTCCTTATGCAATTTCGATTTCGATGCCTGCGTGCTGGCTGTAGTGGCTCGGCCTCGATGGATAAATTTGCTGGCTTCCATTCCGCTCCAAAGAAGTCCCAGAATAAGGCCGATCGTTAGCAGTCTGCGGACAGTTTCTCGCAGACGGTGGATTTCGAGCCAGACAAACGCACCGCCAAAAACACTAAAAACTGTCGCGATCGGATATAACCGCTGGGGAGGAGCGTGGTCGGTGATGTTCAAGATGACACTCGGAAGATTTGCCCAAATCCAGACACTCAGTTCGGCGAGCGGACTGATTAACGCTAGAGCGGACAACGCAATTCCGGCCAACACCCAAAGTGGTTTCCCCGCGTGACGTGTGAACACGATCACAACCATGGCGATCAACACGAAGACAAGACCATAGCCCAAGCGTTGGTCTGACAACCGATCTGCGGTTGCACTGACCGGTTGCCATGACTCTTGGAACACGGAGGTCATCAGCCTCACCATGTCCCTTGCGTTAGCCGCGCCCGTGTTTGGCTCTGCGTAGTACGCCGAAACGAACGGAAATACAGCCAAAGCTCCAAAAATGGCCGCCGAAGAGAAGCCGAGCATAAGCTCTTGACGTAAGCTTCGCCAAGAGAACACCAGCCTAAACAACTGAGAAATAATAAGAAAAAACGTGCTCCACATCGCAACCGGCGCGTGGGCGTACCAGAGCACAGCGGTCGGAGCCGCCAACCAAATAGCAGATCGGCGATCATGCACTCGAAACGAACGCACAATGCCGTAAACCATCAGCGGCAGCCAGGGCACCGTCATGAAGGTCATGTACATATCCATGCTATAGATTGCGGCGAGCAGGGCGGGGCTGCTCACGTACAAAAGCGCCAGAGCGGCTGCGATCCAACGATTGCGAGCCAGAATCCTGCGCAGTGTCAGGTAGCAGGCGAACACTCCTCCCAAAGCGCTGAGGACAACCGTCAGATGCTGGACGGCGAAGACGTCGAGCTGGCGCAACGTGAGGGTGTCGATGGCCACGCCGAAATATTGGTAATAGGGCGCAAATCGGCCGGGGAAAATCGTTCCACTGAATGCGAACTCACTTTGGCCTACGAACAAAGGGAAAACTCCGACACGAAACTGCTGAATAAAATCAGCGAGCATCAAGGCGTACCAGTGAGAGTCTCCCGCGCCGTTCGCGCGACTCGTGATAAAAGGAGAGACAAGACAAATGGTGCCGAGGAATAAGATCCAAAGTCTCGCTAGCTCTGCCTCGGGTTCCGGCGTCGTTTGCCGCAGCCGCCGCTGGATGGCAGCATGCACAACCGAGCCGACAAGAGAAAGCGCGACGAGGATTGTGCTCTCAATGATTGAAAACCTGCCTTTTGCCACAGTTCCTAAGAGAAGCACGGGTATCCAACTGAGAGCTTGAGTAAGCCAATCTCGTGATCGGCCCTTAAAATGAGCATAGACTAGAAATCCTATGCTCCATACCGCCAAGACTCCGTGAATTGCCCACCCTGTCGCCTGTTCGAAAGCCAACCGGTCGAGGGTGAATAAAACGAGCTGAGGAATTGCCAGCTCACCCAACGGAGCGATCCATGGCCTGCACAGTGAGAGTGAACGCTTGAATCGTTGCGAGGTGACTCCTTGCAATCCGAGACACAGTGCCAAGCCGAGCGGAGCGAACCATAAGATAGCGTATGGAAGCGAAAAATAATAACGAAGAATGCTGATCGCAAGGACCGCTCCGATCGTTTGCATCTCGAGCCAATCGGTGAGCTGTTTGGTCTTTGTGAAATGGGCAGGGCTCGGTCGAACAGCATGAACGATCAGGACGTAAGCCCATGGCAAGATCGCTAGCGTGGCGGACCAAAACGAGAACTGAATCGAGGACAACTGTGTCTGAACCCACAGAAGCGATATCCAAAGGCAAAATATCTGGAGACAAGCGGACGCGCCTTCAGCGGTCCGATTAGCTTCGGACGCGGAAGTTCTCTGGGTGCGAACGGGGTAGTTAGGCGTTCGCGCAGGCTTGGTGGCTGCGACGGACAAGGGGTAGGTCAGGGTTAACGAACCCCAAATGACACGGTCGGTCTACCCTAATATCCGAAAAACTTAGACTCTCTTACGTTTTTTCTAAAAACTAATACGACGCGTTTGGTTCAAAAGTGTCTACGCATCGACGTGAAGGTCAGTTTTTGGCAGGTTCGGCCTTCATGTGGCGGTGAACAAAGAAATAGTAGATCGCTCCGAGTACGGCGAAGGCGACTACCAGCCAAAGCGTGATTCTATGGAGTTCGCCGTTCATGAGTGATTTGTCGTTGCCCACCGTGATTCCTAACCAAGCCAAAACAGAACACCAGAGGGCTGACCCGGCGATTGTGTAGAGCGAATAAAGACCAAAAGGTAACCGAACGATTCCAGCGGGAATTCCGATCAAGTGCCGGACAACGGGTAGCAATCGCGAGAAAAACACGCCGAAGGCACCAAACTTAGTCGCCCATCTTTCAGCTGCCTCAATCTTCGCAGGCGAAATAAAGAAAAACTTCCCGTACTTCATGGCCAGGGGCCGTCCCCCCAGTCTTGAGGCCCAGTACATAACTGCAGCCCCGATCCAGGAGCCGATGGTTCCGGCGAGGACAACGCCCCAAACCGTCATTTTGCCTTTCGTGTGAGCAAGGTACGCGGCGGGCGGAACGACGAGCTCGCTCGGGAGCGGAACGATGGAACTCTCCACGGCCATCAACAGAGCGACGAGCCAGTAGCCACCTTGTTCCAGTTTGTCCGAATACCATTGGATGAGTTGAGCGAGCATTTCCTTCATGGGGTGCCGAGAGTAAGGGACAAAAAAAAGAGCAGGCTAGCAAATACTAGCCTGCCCAAAGGATTTCTTAAGAGTGGAGCGATTAAACGTCGGGTTTGGTCTTGCGCAGACCTTGGACGCGGTCGCCGGTCTTCCATTGACCGCGCTTCTTCAGGATCTCAACGCGCTCGAAACGCTTGAGAACGTTGCGTTTAATCTGGACGCCGCCGGAGGTTTTAAGGCTGGAATGTTGGGACATAAAGACGGTGATTGAGTGAGTGGCTAGTTTTTTAGGAAAGGGAGGATGTAGAGGTCGACCGAGCCCATGACAAGTATTTTTCTCCGACTTCTTCCGCACGAACCGCGATCCACTCTGGGGTGTCGTAAGGATGACGGGACAACACCCATTTTTTCAGTTCTTCCAGCCGTGCAGGGAGGCATTTAAACATTACCCGCCATTCCTGGGATTTTTCCAGTTTTCCTTCCCACCAATAATGGGAGGTGATGGGACCTTCCACCTGCGCACAAGCGGCTAGACGACCACCCACAGCCTCCCTTGCCAATGTTTCCGCCCAATCTGGGGAATCGACCGTTGTAAATGCCACAAACATCACTTCATCAAAGCACTGCGTACAGTTCACGCAACAGCGCTTTCGATCTTCCGAACCTCGCCAGTTTTGGGTGGTTTTGAACAAAAACCGCCCGACACTCTGCGAACTTAGCCCTTGACCCTACCGTCCGATGGCCTACTTCTAACCCTTTTGACCGAATCTAGCCATGAGAGACGATTATCTTAAAGAAGCCCACAAAGTGATTCCCGATACAAACCTGCTCATCAACGTGGTCTCGCGCCGCGTGAAGCAGCTCAGGCGGGGTAACCGCCCGCTCGTTGAGTCCCTTGAGAAACTGAGTTCCGAAGATCTCGTCCTGCGCGAGATCATCGAGGGTAAGATCCATTTCGAAACGGCCGAGGCCTGAACGGCCGGTTCGGCTCGGGCCGAATTCCTCCCATCGCCTGAGCGCACAAAAACGTCGCCTGCCTGGTTGCGTGCGTCATTTTTAGTCTAACGAAGGAGAAGTCCCTTCATGTCTGCGAAAAAAAAAGACGACGCTCGTTTCACTGAAATCCGCAACTCCAAGGCGTTGCGAGACTACTTCGTGGACGAAAAATTCGAGGCGGGGATTCAGCTCAAGGGGAGCGAAGTGAAGTCGATTCGAGCCGGACGAGCTCAAATCAACGACTCGTTCGGCCGTGTGGAGAAAGGCGAAGTCTGGCTCTACAACGCTTTTATCGAGGAGTATTTTTCAGGCGCTCGATGTCGGTGGGCGGGCCTTGGTTCCGCTCCGCATGTATTTCCACGAAGCCTTGGTCAAATTGGAAATCGCTCTCGGTACCGGTAAAAAGCTTTTCGACAAGCGCGAAGACGTTAAGAAAAAAGAACAAATGCGCGAAATGAAAAAGGCTCTGAAGTTCCGCCGCTGAGATGAATCCAGCCCGCGTTACCATTCGCATCCCAGGCAGTACGTCCAATTGTGGAGCCGGTTTTGATACATTGGGTTTAGCTTTAAATCTCTACAATCGCATCACTCTCACGCAGGTAGCGGGAAGCGCCTTGCAGCCCGCGGATGCGTCCGATCAAGCGGCTCATACGATGGTGGCGGCGGCAGCCGATATTTTTTTTCGCTGTACGCGGCGTGATCCATTCGGATTCCGCTACAGCATCACAGGCGATGTTCCGCCTGCGCGAGGACTCGGATCGAGCGTGACCGTTCGGGCAGGCATTCTCGCTGGTCTCAATGAACTTTCCGGAGTCAACGCAACGCGCCACGAACTCGTCGCAATGGCGACCGAACTCGAGGGCCATCCCGATAACGCGTCCGCGGGAATCCTCGGAGGATTTTGTGTGTCGCGCTGCGATCCTGCAACGGGTGCCTACATCGATACGATTAAGATCGATGTAGCTGCTGACCTCGCTTTCGTCGTTGCGTCGCCCCGGCTCCAAATGTTGACCAAGGAATCGCGCGGCGTACTTCCTGCCCAGCTTCCGTATTTTGACGCGGTCAAAAGCATCAACAGCGCGACGTATTTGGTCGCCGCTTTTGCGACGCGCGACTACGCACGCTTACGCGAAGCCGTGGCGGACTTCATGCATGAGCCCTATCGTCTTCCCCATATCCCCGGTGGGAAAGAGGCCATCGCGTCGGGAATCGGCGCAGGTGCTCTTACAGGCTGGTTGAGCGGAAGCGGTTCCAGTGTGCTCTGTGTGTGTCTGCGAGCGGAGGCCGAACGCGTTAAACAAGCGATGCAGAGGGCTTTCGAAATTGAAGGCGTGTTTGGTGGCGCACATATTCTGAGCGCGGACAACCACGGTTTAGTCGTCGAGTAGCCTTGGGTGGTCGACTATCACAGCACACGCGAGCACGCGCTGAATCCGTTCGCCTAGTTGGGCTGCTTAAGCGCCGGCGGTTTGCGGTCGGGCCAATATCGAATGATTTGTTGGACTAGATCCCGCCAACTCAGGGGCTTGTGCAAAATCGCGCGGAGAGAGGGGAAACGCTTCATTTCCTCATCGTTCAAATGAAGGCCGTGTCCCGTGATCATCACGATGGCCGCATCTGGAAGGATCTTGTTCGCTTCGCGAATGAACTCGAGTCCATTCATCACTGGCATGTAGTAGTCGGTGACAATCACCGCAACGTTCGATCCAGGCAGGGCAGCAAGCGCATCCTTCGGTTTGGTGTGGGTGAGAATCGGACACGCTAGGTGCTCAGCCAACAAGTAGCCCATCAGGTCGACATACGATTGCTCATCGTCTAAAAATAAGACTGATCGAGTAGTGGCCCTTTTTGTTCCAGCCGTTTCTGAGGGGGATGTCATTCTTTCTTCTATAACTTTATAAGTTAGTCCGAATCCGTAAAGGGGATAACCCAGCTATGTTGCATATTGTTTTATTTGCGCCGCAGATCCCGCAGAATACCGGCAATATCGGTAGGATGTGCGCCATCACGAAATCGCGTTTACATTTGATCCATCCCCTGGGGTTCAAGATCACAGACCGACATCTCAAGCGGGCCGGTATGGATTATTGGTATTCGTTGGACGTGCATCATCACGTCGACTGGAAGGCCTTTCGCGCGAGTGAAACGGCGCCGAAGCGTCTCTGGCTTTTCACAACGAAGACGAAGAAGTCGTTTTGGGAGGCGAAATTCGCCGATGGTGACGGCCTGGTTTTTGGCAATGAAGGGGCCGGATGCCCCGATTGGGTGCACGACGAAGTGGGCCCTCGCTGGCGTCTGACCATTCCGCATGCGAATTCAGAACTACGTTCGCTCAACCTCAGCACTGCCGCCGGCATTGCCTGCTACGAAGCCCTTCGGCAAGTAGGCATGGCAACGCCGGACTAGGTGGGACGCGACGGCCCACCTAAATATAACCACTGCATTTGTCCGAAGTGGGGCTCGATCCCTGGGCGAGCCATCACGCGGACAACGAACTGCTCGTTGACGTGAGCGCATCTGCTTGCTCGGATAGTGGTGTGTGTTGCCGTTGAAATCGCGACGGCGCGTCCAGCGGTCGCGCCCCACCTTCGGACGGTTCGCACGTCAGATCCAAATTTCTTCGGCTCAGATTTCGCCGACGCGAATGCAAGCTACCTCGCGGCTGGGTTCTTTCTGCTCCAACGGCGGAACCTGAGCCTTGCACTTTTCCTGCGCGTAGGGACAGCGAGGATGAAATGAGCAGCCGACCGGAGGATTGAATGGGGAGGGAGGGTCGCCGGGCAATACGATACGCTGGCGATTTCGTTCTATATCCGGATTCGCGGTGGGAATTGCACTGACCAGCGCACGCGTGTAGGGATGTAGTGGACGTTCAATCACGTCGACCGCCGGCCCGAGCTCGACGATTTTGCCGAGGTACATCACGGCTACGCGATCAGAGATGTGTTTCACCACCGAGAGGTCGTGCGCGATGAAAATCAAACTCAGGTTCATCCTACGCACCAGTTGGGAAAGTAGATTGAGGATTTGAGCTTGGATAGAGACGTCGAGCGCGGAGACGGGCTCATCTGCGATGATGATTTTAGGTTCCAGCGCCAAAGCGCGCGCTATGGCGATGCGCTGGCGCTGCCCACCGGAGAACTCATGCGGATATTTCTGCATGAATCGCGGCGCCAAGCCAACGAGTTTCATGAGCTCTGCGACCCGCACGGGAACGTCTTTGGCTGCGACGGTTTTGTGAGCGAGCATCGGTTCGGCCAAGGTCGCATAAACTGTCATCCGCGGATTGAGCGAGGCGTAGGGATCTTGAAAAACCATCTGCACCTCGCGGTGCATCGCTTTCAGCTCATCGCTGGTGGACCCGGCCAGCGTTTTGCCGTGCAACACCACTGCGCCCTCGGTTGTGGGCAAGAGCTGCATGATGGTACGCGCGAGCGTCGATTTCCCACAGCCGGACTCTCCTACAAGGCCTAGGACTTCCCCTCGTGCAACCGCGAGCGAAACGCCATCGACCGCGCGTACCACGCCGACATGTTTCTTAAACAGCAAACCCTGTTGCACCGGGAAGTGCGTCTTAACGTTGCGGAGTTCTAGAACGATCTCAGGCATCGGGACGCGCGAGAGCGCGCGGTGGCAGGTTGAAGGTTGAAAGGTCGGAGGAGGGATTCATCGGAAGCCGTAACTAAATCTCTCCTGCTTGGACGCGGAGGCAGGCGGTAGAATGGCTGGCAGTAATAGGGCGCAGCTCAACCGGTGCAATAAGACACCGTTCGACGACTTGATCGCAACGTTGGGCAAACGGGCAGCCCGGGAGCGGTTTCGAAAGATCAGGTGGCAGTCCGGGAATGGTGTAGAGCTCTACACCTTTTTTCTGAAGTGAGGGAATGGAGCGCTGGAGGGCTCGCGTGTAGGGATGCTTCGGCTGATAAAAGATTGTCCGGGTGTCGGCGGTTTCAATGATCCGCCCTGCGTACATAACTTGGACGCGATCGCACAGCCCGGAGACGACGCCCAGATCGTGCGTGATAAAGATCACGGCCATATGAAACTCCTTTTGGAGCTTTTTGATCAGCTCAAGAATCTGGGCTTGGACTGTGACATCGAGCGCGGTGGTCGGCTCGTCGGCAATCAAAAGCTCGGGCTGCGTAATGAGAGCCATCGCGATCATCACACGCTGACGCATGCCGCCAGAAAACTCGTGTGGATAATAGTGAATGCGGCGGGCTGCATCGTTGATGCCCACCGCTTCGAGCATCGCCAAACCGCGCTTGAGCGCATCCGTTTTAGAGGTTTTCTCGTGGATCAAAAGCGGTTCGATGAGCTGTTCCGATATTCGCAAATAAGGGTTTAGCGAGGTCATTGGATCCTGAAAAATCATGGCGACTCGTTTGCCGCGGATCGAGCGCGACTGAGCTGGCGAACAATGCAAAAGATCCACGCCGTCGAACATCGCCCGCCCGCTTTCGATCTTTCCCGGCGGTTTTGGGATCAGTCCCATCAACGAATAACAGGTGACCGATTTTCCCGATCCGGATTCACCCACGATGCCGAGGGTTTCGCCTTTCTCGATCGAGAAGCTCACTCCATCGACCGCACGATAAACACCACTACGCGTATGAAAGTAGGTGCGGAGGTCGGTGACTTCGAGAAGCGGCATCGGGCAGTGAAAGAGTAAAACCTGAAAGGCGTGGAGCAGCGCGGCAATGTCAAATCAGGCTAAGAGTCGGATCGCGGCGGCAAGGACTGCGTCCGGTTTAAGATCTTCGAGACGAGCCCCCCCCGTTTTGAGGCAATCCGGTGGCTGCAGAATCG
>WNFI01047942.1_pt1 | contig 28888 bp, 30 predicted proteins | sample 5400471 | NCBI WGS metagenome assembly WNFI01 (sample SAMN13153348, study PRJNA577476) | soil metagenome | isolation source: 100 cm saprolite on Douglas fir-dominated hillslope | place: USA:California | collected 2013-09-17
ACTTGCATGTCTTAACCACGCCGCCAGCGTTCATTCTGAGCCAGGATCAAACTCTCCGAAAAAAGAGAGTCACGAATCCTAGTGATTCATGAACTACTTGAATGGTGCGAACCCGAAGATCCGCACCGTATACTATCTGGAATAATGTTGATTGGGGGTCCCAATCAATCGCACAAAGTAAATTTCAAAGAACCGCCCCTCAAGAGGGGAAAGACTTCCAAGAGAACATTCGCATTTTGCTCCGTCAATCCTTTTCCAGAAATATCAGAAAAGAATTTTGTGAAGGAACGGCCGGTTTCTCGTTTTCTTCGTTCGCCTCGCCCGCGATTGGCGCGAGGTATTGAACGCAGGGAGCGGGAACATGTGAGTCGCGTTTTCATTATCAAGACCTTTTTAGAGAAAATATCTAATGCCTACATATGTATCTGTTTCTATGATAGATATAAATTATCATCTGTTTGTCTCCGATCGGAAAACTAACCCACGATATATGCTAATATCGCGCCGTGTTTCACAACAATTATTGTATCCGAATGCAGGATACTTACTGTGTTCGACGGCTGCTTCAACGCGCACTATTTCGACCAGATTCGTGTCCTATCCAGCTAAGTGGCCCAGTGCAATTATCCACCTCGCAGCTAGCACCGAGACTTACCCGAATTCACTGACGACTTCAACCTGCGGGCCTCGAAGAATGGCCCCATGGCTCTCGAGGGCCGGCCCAAAGCAACCATAACTCTTCACTCATTTCTCCGGGCACTTGCTCAGTGAGAATTGCAGCCATTTTAGATCCACATTTTGCGCAAAAACTGGTGCATTTTCGACTCACGCCCATGACCGAGAGTAGGCCCGATTTTTCTATTAAATGGACCTTTTGAGCTAATTTTGCCTGATTTTGCTTAAGAATTGGTCATTTTTACAAAACCACACTTTTATCAGAATTCAATGATTGCATTGCCTGCTTAAAGTTCTTTTGAACGCGGTTCTTAATAGCGGCACTAACGATTGCCCACCAACTCAACCAAGGCATCTGCTTGGACCTAAAACAAATTAAACAGATCATCGATCTGATGAAGCGCTCCGAACTCAGCGAATTCGAGTTTGAGGAAGAAGGCTTTAAAATCAAAATCAAGCGCGGTAACGGCGCCCAGCCGATCATTACGACCACCCCCTTTTCGGCTCATCCTTTTCCCCTAGCCGCAGCCCCGGTTGAAGCGGCCGCCCCGACAAAGACATCAGCCTCACCAGCCTCCAGCTCCTCTCCAAGCGGAGCAGACGAGGCAGGGTTCACTTATGTAAAATCGCCCATGGTTGGGACGTTTTACCGGTCGCCTTCGCCGGAAACCCCGTCTTTTGTGGAGGCTAACGCTAGGGTCGATGAGAAGACCGTCGTCTGCATCATCGAGGCCATGAAGATCATGAACGAAATTCAGGCTGAAACCAAGGGATCCATTGTCGAGATCCTGGTGGAAAATGGCCAGCCGGTGGAATACGGCCAGCGCCTGTTCAAAGTTAAGCTCGGCTAAACGAAGCAATGCTCTCGAGCCGGGCAGTCCCCTGTCCGGCTTAATAATTTCTCACCATGATCCAAAAGATTCTCATCGCCAATCGCGGTGAAATCGCGCTCCGCATTATTCGCGCCTGTCGCGAAATGGGCATCAAGACCCTGGCTGTCTATTCTGAGGCCGACGTCCAGTCGCTGCATGTGCAGCTGGCCGATGAAGCGATCTGCATTGGCGGCCCAAAAAGTGCCGACAGTTATCTCCGGGCCGACCGTATCATCAGCGCCGCTGAGATTGCAGACGTGGACGCCATCCACCCGGGCTACGGCTTCCTCTCTGAGAACGCCAAGTTCGCCGAGCAATGTGAGTCCTGTAACATCAAGTTCATCGGCCCGAAATCAAAGAGCATTCGGATGATGGGCGACAAAGCTGTCGCCAAGGACACGGTGCGTAAAGCCGGCGTGATCACCGTGCCGGGTTCCGATGGTCCGATCGACAATGAGACCGAGGCGGTCAAGACCGCCCGCAAAATCGGCTATCCAGTCATTATCAAGGCCGTTGCCGGTGGCGGTGGCCGCGGCATGCGCATTGCGCACAACGATGTCTCATTCGCTAAGGAATTCCACGTGGCGCGCAACGAAGCCGAAAAGGCCTTTGGCAATGGCTCCGTTTACATTGAAAAATATATCGAGAAGCCCCGCCACATCGAGTTTCAGATTCTCGCCGACAGCCACGGCAAGGTTCTCCACCTGGGCGAACGCGATTGTTCCGTGCAACGCCGGCATCAGAAATTGATCGAGGAATCACCGTCCCCGTTCCTGAACGCCGACTTGCGCAAAAAAATGGGCAAGGCCGCCATCAAGGCCGCGGAGGCCGCCGAATACCAGAATGCCGGCACGATCGAGTTCCTCGTCGATGCGAAGGGCAATTATTACTTCATCGAGATGAACACGCGCATCCAGGTCGAGCATCCCGTCACCGAGGAAGTGACCGGCATCGACCTGATCAAGCAGCAGATCTCCGTGGCGAATGGAGAAAAGCTCAGCTTCGACCAAGGCGACATCAAGTTCGAGAAACACGCCATCGAGTGCCGGATAAATGCCGAGGATCCCGCCCGCAACTTCACCCCTTCTCCCGGCACGATCAGCCTTTATTACGCGCCGGGTGGCCATGGGGTGCGGGTCGACTCGCACGCTTATAGCGGCTACACCATCCCGCCTTATTACGACAGCATGATTGGCAAGCTCATCTGTTTTGGCTCCACCCGGAAGATCGCCCTGCAACGCTCGTATCGCGCCCTGAGTGAATACCTCGTGCGCGGCATCAAGACCACCATCCCGCTGCACAAGGCCATCATGAGCGACCCGGTCTTTATTGAAGGCAAAGCCACCACGGCCTACATGGAAGACTTTATGTCCCGCACCCCCACTGACCTGTTCTGAGTCCCGCCAAGCACACGCTCACTCTCAATTTAACCGGCGATGTCTCCCGTCGCGGTTAAATGCTTTTGGCCCCACGCATGAGCCGCCACGCCTTCGGGATCTCCACTGTATTTTTTGCGGCACTGGTTCTGACCAAATTCGATCCCTTATCCGGATTCACTGGCCTGATCCGTTTTGGTGGGAAGTGGCAGGACCGCCGATCCAGCGCCTTGCAAAATCTCCCCATTGCAACGGTGCCTGAATCCTACGGTTACGATGGCCAATTCTACGCCCAAATCGCCCTCGATCCCTTGCTCCGCAGTCCGGAGCTCACCCAGGCCGTCGATTTGCCCGCCTACCGCGCCCGGCGCATCCTGACTCCCGCTACTGCCGCCATGCTCGGCTTGGGTAATCACTGGTGGACGCTCCAAGCCTACGCTTTGCTCAACGTGTTTTGCTGGTTTGCACTCGGTTGGCTGCTGCGCCGACACATCGACGGCAGTGACTGGCTGGCCTTCGCCCGTTGGGCCGGATGCATGTTCAGCATGGGGGTGCTGGACAGCGTGCGTCAGTCCTTGGTCGATTTGCCCGCGTTGCTTTTGCTGGGTCTGGCCGTCCACGCCTGCACGCAGGTGCGCACTGTCCGCTCAACCCTTTGGCTGGTGCTCGCCAATCTGGCCAAGGAAACCAGTCTGCTCGCCGCTGTCGCCCTCCATTGCGATAAATCGCCAAGCTCCTTCCCCTGGAAACGCGCCTTGCTCTCCTTGATTGCCGCCGCTCTTCCACTTGGTCTCTGGTCGTTTTATGTAGCGCAGCGCTTCCCGGGCCTGCCCGGCAATTCCGGCTTGGGCAACTTAACCTGGCCGCTCCTTGGTCTGCTGACCCAGATCAAACTTTCCCTGCGGGAGTTGTCCCTCGGCGATTTTGACGGTCGTTACGGCTTCAGCCTTCTGGCCATCGGCGGATTGCTTGTTCAATTCTGGATGCTTTGGCGCACGCCACAACCGCAGTCCGCTTGGTGGCGCATCGGGGCGGCCTATTCCCTCCTCCTGTTCTTTCTCAGTTTCTGGGTCTGGTCGGGCTATTGGGCGGCCTGCCGCGCCGTTCTGCCCATGACCATCGCCTTCAATCTTCTGCTGCCGGCCACCCGCGGCTTCTGGCCCCTGTGGATTGCTGGAAACATTACCCTGCTGCATGCTGTCTGGCGTTTTCTCTAATCATGCGCCTGCCACTTCTCGCCTTCCTCAGCCTGTTCCTGTTCACCGGACGCGCCGTCGCCGAGCGGACCAGCCTTGAACAACTGGCCAACACCATGTCCGGCACCTATTCCACCGCCGACCAGGCCAGGGGTGACCAAAATTTCCGCAATATCACGCTTCATCTAGCTCGCATCTGGCCCGACCGCACTGACGGTCCCTGGCTTTACCTCGAGCAAGCTTTGACCGACGCCCTCGATCATCCCTACCGTCAGCGCGTTTGCCAACTTGCCGCCCGCGCTGACGGTTCGTTTGAGTCCCGGGTCTTTGAATTGACCGACCTTATCGGACTGACGGGAGCGTGGAAGGAGCCGGCCCGCTTCGCGAAACTGGATCCCTCCAGCCTCATACCTTGTGTAGACTGCACTGTCATTCTTCAGGTCCAGCCTGACGGCTCATTCAAAGGCGGCACCGAGGGCAACGGCTGTGGCAGCACCCTGCGTGGCGCCAGCTACGCGACCACCGAGACTTCCATCAGCAACCAGCAGATCATTACCTGGGAACGCGGCTATAACGCCAGCGGAGTCCAAGTCTGGGGCTCCATCCACGGGGGGTTCATCTTCAAGAAGATCGAGTAAGCTTGAGGTCGGACCATTCCCCCAGTTCCGGTGATTCCGTCCGCCAGTCCGGCCCGACGCGGGCGAACTTCTCGCGCACTTGCGCCAGCTCACGGTTGAGGATGCCGCTTAGCACCAGCTCGCCGCCCGGCGCTACCGCCGCGCAAAGCTCGGCCGCAAAGTTCATCAGCACATCGGCTTGGATGTTGGCCAGAACCAACTCCGACGGCGGACCCGCCAACCCGGCAACCAAGTCGCTGGTTTTGAAATTCACCCGCCCCGCCAGCCCGTTCAGCCCGGCATTCCCCTCGCTGACACGAATCGCCTCGGGGTCGTTATCGAATCCTCTGACCGCGTTGAAGCCAAGCCTGGCCGCGGACAGCGCAAGGATGCCCGAGCCGCAGCCCGCATCAATGACGCGGCCCCGGGCGCCGCGCCGCGCCGCAAACGCCACCAACCGCTCCACCACCAGCCGGGTGGTCTCGTGGTTGCCCGTGCCAAACGCCATGCCCGGATCCAGCCACAGCACCTCCTCCCCCGCCGGCAGCACAAAGGTCTCGCGTTCCCACACCGGCACCCAGTTCAGCCGCCCGAATTTCCACGCCTTGAAATGCGCCTGGTAACTGTTTTTCCAATCTGCATCAGGCAGTTCGCGCACCACCGGCTCGCTCTTGGTCCATCCAGCGTCCGTCGCTCCGGCCAAATCCTTCCAAGCCGTCATCGCGGCGACCCGTGATTCGAAATACCCCGTGAGCCAGGCGCGGCTGGAGATTTTGTCCTCGAGCACCATGAGCCGCTGCTCCTCCCGTTCCGCCAGCAAATCCTCGAGTGCGAGCACGGCTTCTGGCGTCACCTCGACTTTGAGTTCGAAGACGGCCACGTTCACCTCGTGCGCTGGCTCAATCGCGCGATGACCGCGGGCAGCAACTGGTGTTCGGCCGCGTGCACCTTGGCAGTCAGCGTCTCAAATGTATCGCCGGGTTCCACCGGCACTTTCATCTGCTCGATGATCCGCCCGGCGTCCACCTCCAGTGTGACGTAGTGCACGGTGCAACCGGTGATTTTCACGCCGGCCCGAAACGCCTGGCCGATACCGTCCAGCCCGGTGAAGGCCGGCAGCAGACTCGGATGCAGGTTGATGATTTTCCCGGCAAAGGCCTCAAGAAAACCCGGCTTCAACACCCGCATGAAGCCAGCGAGCACCACCAGGTCCGCCTTCGCCGCCTTGATTGCCGCGATGAACCGTTCCTCGCCCGGCCCCTCCAGCTTCGTCTTGAACGGAGCCGGGTCCACGAACGCTGCCGGCACCCCGAAGCGCGGACCGAGTGCCAGAATGCCCACGTCGGGCTTGTCTGATAAAATCTGCACTACACGCGCCGCCCCCAGCTGGCCGGACGCCTGCGCCTGAAGGATCGCCTCCGCGTTGCTGCCCCGGCCTGAACCTAAAATCACGACTCGCATCGCTCCAATTAGGGCAAGCCCGGACCCGGAAGCACGCATTATTTCCGTCATCGCCGACAATTGCCTCGCGCACCCGGCTTGCCTTGCCGAGAAACGGCTTCACGCTTGAGACATGAAATCCGGCCGGGGATTCCTGGGCATTTTCGACAGCCTCATTGATCGCATCCTGTGCGTGCTGGGGGCCGTTTTGTTTTCCCAAGGCCCGGAGTTCATGCAGCAATACTTGCAACGCCTCGGCGGCCACCTCGACGAAGCCCGCCGTCAGCTCGCGGCCTTTCAAGACACCGCCACCAACACTGGCGTCACGCTCGACCAGTTCATCCATCAGACCGGCGCCAATCCTGATCCCGGTGTCGCCCGGCTGGGCGGGGTGATGACCGATACCGTGGAGCGCGTCAGCGCACTCCAGTCGGCCCACGATGCCCTGATGCACTCTTCGCTCTGGGCCCGCCCGTTTGTTTTTCTGCGTCATCTCGATCTTGAGATCACCCGCGCCACCGGCGCGATTTATAAACCCGCCGTGCCGACCACGCTGGAGGGTTTGGTCTACGCCTTGGCGGGAATGCTGGCTTTTCTCGCGCTCCACCACCTCGTCCTTAAGCGCGTGCCCGCCTTTTTCCGCCGGCAACCCGGCCCCGCCAAGGCGCCAGCCTGACTGCGGGTTCAGAAAAATTTCTTGGCCTTCTCAAAAAAGCTCTTGGCCATCGGCTGGTCGTTGTCACCGCTGACGCGGGCAAATTCCTCGAGGATCTTCTTTTGCTCCGAGCTGAGATGCGACGGGACCTCGACCTGCACCTTGATGAGCTGGTCACCGTGCGCGCCGCCGCGCAGATGTGGCATGCCGCGGCCCTTGAGTCGGAAAGTCGTGCCGGACTGCGTGCCGGTGGGAATCTTCAGCGCCGCCTTACCCTGCAGCGTCGGCACGTGGATGGTGCCGCCGAGCGTCGCGAGCGTGAACTTGATGGGGATTTCGCAAAACAGGTCGTCCCCCTGCCGCTCAAACACGTCATTGTCCTTCACGTGGACGACGATGTAGAGATCGCCCGCCTCGCCGCCCATCACGCCCGCTTCGCCGTTGCCGGCGGAGCGGAGCTTGTTGCCTGTGTCCACCCCGGGCGGGATCTTGACATTGATCTTGGCCGTCTCGTTGACGCGCCCCTCACCGCCGCACTTGGCACAGGGCCTCTCGATGCGCTGGCCGGAGCCGTGGCAGGTCGGGCACGCCTGCCGGACATGGAAAAACCCCCGCGAAGTTGTCACCTGGCCGGTGCCTTTGCAGGTTGGGCAAGTCGTGCGCTTGGAACCCGGCTCCGCACCGTTGCCATGACAATGGGCGCACTGGGTCAGCTTGCGGAATGAAATCTCCTTTTCGACGCCGTGCGCGGCCTCCTCGAGCGTGATCTCGATGTCGTAGCGCAGGTCGGAACCGCGCCCGGCACCGCCGTCATTGCCCTCGCCGCCGAAAAACTGGTCGAAGATGCCACCTCCCCCGCCACCTTGCTGGCCAAAAACTTCGCGGAAGATGTCGAACGGGTCATGGAAACCTCCGCCCCCGCCGCCAAAGCCCCCCGGCCCGCGTGGACCCGCACTCTGTTGGAAAGCGGCATGGCCGTAACGATCATAGGCCGCGCGCTTCTCCGGATCTTTCAGCACCTCGTAGGCCTCGGAGACTTTCTTGAACATCTCCTCCGCCTCCTTGTTGCCGGGATTTTTGTCCGGGTGATACTGCACCGCCTTCTTGCGGTAGGCTTTCTTCAGATCCTCCTCGGTGACGCCTTTCGCCACGCCCAGCAGCTCGTAGTAATCCTGTTTATGTCCGGTGGCCATGGATCAGGCTTTTCCTTCCTGGGCCGGGCCGCTGGACACAATCACGGAGGCCGGGCGCAGGAGCCGGCCGTTCAGGCTGTAGCCCGGGCGCACCACCTGCATCACATGCTCCTCCGCGATGTCGGCGCTGGGCTGGTGGGAGATGCATTCGTGGAAATTCGGGTCGAAACGCTGGCCGGCAGGATCGATCTCCTTCAAGCCGTGGCGGGCGAGTGTGCCCTTGAGTTGCTCCAGCACGGAAGTCACACCAGCAACAATCGCCTTCACATCACTCTGCTGGCACGCGGCGGCCAGCCCGAGCCCGAGGTTGTCGAGGACGGGAATCACGTCCTCCATCAGGCCGGAGGCGGCGAACTGCCTCAGTTCCTCCTTCTCCCGGATCGTGCGCTTGCGGAAATTCTCCAGGTCGGCCACGGCGCGGGTGTAGCGGTCGTAGCTGGCCGCCGCCGCCTGCCGGGCGGCCGCCAGCTGGTCCTCCGGCTTCGGGGCCGGATTGGCGGGGGCGGCTTGGGACGCGTCTTTGACTTCAGTTTCCGAGGGTTCGCTCATGAGAGACGAGCACCATAGCCTAAGGCTTCTTCTTATCAAGCGAGTCCAGCAGTCCTTTCAATTTTTCCCCGGTCTTCTTGGTGGCATCCTGCAGGGTGTTGCCAGCATCCTTGAGCAAGGCCGCGTTGTTCTTGAACAGGCCCCCCACGGTTTCGGTGACCAGGCCCAGGGCGGCGCCGCTGAACGGACTGATGATCTTCTGCACGCTGTCGACGTCGCGCATGTCGCGATTGAGGCCGAGATTGTATTCCTTGATGACCGGCCTCCGGCCCGTGTGATCCGCATAGACCAGCTTGTCGAACTTGAGAACCAGGTGCTTGATCAAAAACCCCTGGCTGGCGCTGCTCTGTTTCGGCTCGGACGCGGCCGGCCGGCCGGTGAACCCCTCCTTGAAGGCCACTGCATTCAACGCGCCCTGTTGATTCTTGACGAGTGTAAGCTGGGCCATATCCACCACGATCTCGTCGGCCACAAAGCGGTTGCCGAACAAGGAAAACAGGTGCGCATCGGCCCGGAACTCCCGCAGGTCGACGAAACCCTCCGCCGGCCAGCCCGCGGGGTTCTTGAGCACCAGACCAGTGACGGCGACATTGGCGGTAAAGGGGTTGACGGACAGCCCGTCCACTTTCACGGCGAAGCCCGTCCTGCTTTGAATCGTCGATGCCACGATGCGCGGCAGCAGCACAATCCACAGGATCACACCGAACATAAAAAGCGCACCCAGAATCAGCAGCACGCGGAGCTTCAGGCCCCCCCATGCGGAAAGACTGTTGTGAGTGGAAATATTCATGGGTTGAAGAAATTTTCCGTCACGAGAACGGTGACGGCGGTTTGGGACACAAAAGACAACCCATCCCCATAAGGCAGCAAGATATTGTCACCTTGCTTGAGCGGCGGATTGTCCATCACTCCTTCGACCACGGAAAGGATGCGCGGTTGCTGCCGGGCGCCAAAAGACCGGCGTTCGCCCGCGACGAGCCTTTCGCGCCGGATCGTAAATTCGCGGCCCTCCGCCAGCACTCCAGCCCGGCCCCCGCCACGGATGAGCCGGGGCCGGCCGGCGGTGTTGGCCGACAGGCACTCGAGTGATTCCCGCACATGCAGCGCCCGCGGCTTGCCATCGAGGCCCGCACGGCCCCAGTCATAAACCCGGTAGGTCGTGTCTGAGTTTTGCTGGATTTCGAGAATCAAGTTACCGGCGTCGATGGCGTGCATCGTCCCGCTTTCGATCAGCAGGGAATCGCCCTGACGCACGCTCAACCGGTCGAGGCATTGGTCAACCGTGCCCGCGATGATGGCGCGTTCAAAACTCTCGCGGGTCACCCCGGCTCGCAGTCCGGCATACACCGCCGCGCCCGCATCGGTTTGCGCAAAATACCAGTTTTCCGTTTTCGGCTCCCCGCCCAGCCGGGCGGCGATGCCGGCCGGTGGATGCACCTGCACGCTGAGTCGGTCGCGGCAATCGAGCCATTTCACCAGGATCGGGAATGGCCGGTCCTTCGGCCAGGCGGGTCCCATGATTTCCGCCGCGTGGTCTGTCATCAATTGGCGCAGGGTTTTCCCCGCCCACGGTCCGCCCACCGCGATCGATTGGGCCTCGGGCCGGTCCACCAACTCCCAGCTTTCGCCAATCGGCGCGGTCCCGGGCAGTTTTCGCCCCAGAAATGACTCCAGCCCGCGCCCGCCCCACACTCTTTCCTGATAAATCGGGCGGAATTGGAGAAATGGCGTCATGCGTTGCGAGTAAGTGGTTTGCGCAAATCTTGTCGGGGGATTTTACATTGACCCTCCGACCCGATAGACCTGCAATAATTCGGACACCCACTCAAATGCCCAAAGCGGAGAGTTCAAATCCAAAGGACAAGGACACGCCGTCCTTCGAAGGCCCGCGCTATCGTCCGCATTGGCTGGCGGCCTTCACCTGCCTGGTGCTGGGCATCCTGCTGGGAGTCGCCCTTTTCGACTTCGAGCCCCGGCAGAGTTCCCTGACCACCTCCAACCCGGTGGGCGAAAATCTCGTGGGGATTATCGGAGCGGAATATGCGGCATGGAGCTATTGGTTGCTGGGGGTCTCGACATGGCTCATCCCGGTTTTTTTTGTATGGATGGCCGTCATTTATCTGCGCAGCGCCCGCACCCTGAGCAGCGCGCGATTGATCGCGATGGTCTGTTGCATCGTCGCCACCTCGTCAATGTTCGCGATGCAGGATCAGGCCTTCACGCGAACCGACATTTTCACGTCGGGTCCCGGCGGGACTCTGGGTAAATTGATCTATCATACCCTGTTGAAGGACAGCCTGGGCGTCTTCGGTTCGGGTCTGATTTTTCTCACCGTCAATCTGCTGGGACTGATGTTCATCTTCACGCGGGACATTGCCGCGGAATTCGGCCGTTTGATGCACAATTTTGCCGAGTGGCGGCAGAAACGCGCCGCGCTCGCCGCGGCCCGCGCCGAGGAGCTGCGCAAACGGCGCGAGGAGGAGGCCAGGCAGAAAGCGGCCGCCGCGGCCGCGGCCAAGCTGGCTTCCCCGGCCGCCCCAACCAGCGCCCCGGGCACGTCGAAGAAGATGGTCGTGCCCAAGACCAATGATCCCTTCACCGAGCAGCCGAGGACCGCCACGGTTCCGCCCATGACCAAGGCGGCCGCCGATGTCACCGCGGCCAGGACGATCACCCGGCCGCCGCTCAAACCCGCCGAGCCCGCACCCGCGACCAAACCCCTCCCGGCTGCCGGCAAGTTCGAGCTGAACATCGTCAAGGCCGAGGAGACCAAGAAGGCCAAATCGGTCATCCCCCAGAGCGACGACAAGGACTACCAGTTCCCTCCGCTCAAATTGCTCCGGGAGCAGATCAAGACGGCCGCCGACAGCGAGGACGAGCATTCGGAAAACGCCAACAACCTCATGCGCATCCTCGGGGAATTCGGCGTGGAAGTCTCCCTGGGCGACGTCCACGTCGGTCCGGTCATCACCTGTTACGAAGTCGTGCCGGCGGCCGGCGTGCGCGTGGAAAAGATCTCCGGCCTCGACAAGAACATCGCCCTCGGCATGCGCGCACAATCCGTCCGCATCCTCGCCCCCATCCCGGGCAAGGCCGCGGTCGGCGTCGAGGTGCCCAACCGGCAGTCCACCGCGGTCGGCCTGCGGGAAATCATCGAGAGCTCCGTCTGGAACGACGAGAAACGCGAGCTGCCCATCGCCTTGGGCAAGGACGTCTCGGGCAAGCCGCTCGTCTCGGATCTGACCAAGATGCCGCACTTGCTGATCGCCGGCGCCACGGGTTCCGGCAAATCCGTGTGCATCAATTCCATCGTCGCCTCCATCCTCTACTCCAAGAGCCCGAAGGACGTGCGGCTCATCATGGTCGACCCGAAGGTGGTCGAGCTGAAGGTTTTCAATTCCCTGCCGCACATGCTCATCCCGGTCGTGACGGAGCCGAAGAAGGTGCCGGCGGCCCTGAAGATTCTCCTCAAGGAAATGGAGCGGCGCTACCAGGTCTTCGCCAAGGTCAACGTCCGCAACATCACCGGCTTTAACAACCGCAAGAAGGAAAAGCCCGAGCCGCTGCCCCCCGAGCAGCAGGCCGAGCTGGACGGCGTCACCGAGCAGATCGAGGTTCCCGAGCGCCTGCCCTACATTGTCGCCATCATCGACGAGCTCGCGGACCTCATGATGATCGCCCCCGCCGAGATTGAGACGAGCATCGCGCGCCTCGCCCAGCTCGCCCGTGCCGCCGGCATCCACATCATCATCGCCACCCAGCGCCCGTCGGTGAACGTCATCACCGGGGTCATCAAGGCCAACCTGCCCGCCCGCATCGCGTTCCAGGTCGCCTCGCAGGTCGACTCCCGCACCATCCTCGACGGCAAGGGCGCCGAGACCCTCATCGGCCGCGGCGACATGCTCTTCACCCCGCCCGGCACCTCCAAGCTGGTGCGCGCCCAGGGCGCCTTCGTCGCGGACGAGGAGATCGCCTCCATCGTGGACTTCCTCAAGGTCAACGGCCCGCCGCAATACGACCAGAGTGTCCAGCAGCAGATCGACCGGGCCGCCAAGGAGGACGATGAGGAAGGCGAAGGTGACGGCGAGGAGGGCGATCTCGGCGACGACGAGGAGCTGTTCCGGCAGGCGCTGGATGTGCTCAAGTCCACCAAGCGCGCCTCCACCTCCATGCTCCAGCGCCGCCTGCGCATCGGTTACAACCGGGCCGCGCGCATCATGGAAATCATGGAGGAGAAGGGCGTGGTCGGCCCGGAAAACGGCTCCTCCCCCCGCGAGATCCTCGTGGACCTCGACACTTACCAAGCTTGAGTCGCGATTAGACTTTCAAAAGACCGCCAAACCCACTTAACAAATCACCATGCAGACCATCGGCGAAAGGCTCGAGGAGGCGCGAAAGCGCAAGGGTATCTCCATCCGGGAGGCCGCGGAGACCACCAAGATTCGCGGCGATTACCTGCAGAAGTTCGAGGCCAACTCCTTCGACATCGACCTCCCGCCGCTTTATATCCGCGGCTTCCTGCGGTCCTACGCGCTCTACCTCGATCTCGATCCCGACCGTTTCGTCAACGATTTCAATTCGGTGCTCGCCCACGAGGGCAAAACGTTGCGCCGGGAGAACCGCGAGGTCTATGGCCGCGTGGACTTCGGCGATGCCGCGCGCGGCCCGGAAAGCGCCGTGCCCGCCAACGGCGGCCGCTCGGCCCAGGATCAGGCCGTCATGCTCAAGTTTGCCCTGCTTGGCGGCGGCGCGCTGGTGGCCATCGTGGTCATCATCCTGCTGGTCAACGTCCTCTTCACCCGCTCCGCGGCCAAGCCTTCCGGCTCAGGGCAGCCCGCCGCCAGCGCGCAAGTCGAACCCGCCGGGAACAACGAGCAAACTCTTACCTTGATCGCCCGCGCAGCGGTTCGGGTGAAAGTCGCTCGCGTTTCCGACAATCAAGTGCTTTTCCCCGGCCTGACCGCCATGCTGGCCGGTGAGACCAAAACCATTCGTTACAACAGCAAGTTGAAGGTGACGGTGGATGATCCCTCCAAGTTGATCATCGAAATCAACGGCAAGCGGGAGGACGTCCCGATCCGCGAATACGGTTACTTCTTTATTGAGCCGTAATCCGTTTTGAAAGCGCCGTCGCTTTCCCCCATTCCCTAACCAAGGCCGGCGATCGCCGGCCTTTTTATTCACCGTCGCAAGGCCATGGGCGAACCGAGTATCTCGCGCAAGATGAACGCCCGGCGCAGGGCCTCGGGATTGCGCAGGTCATCCCCCAGCGCCCCGCGGCTGACCGCGGCCGCGATCGTCTCCTTGTCACTCGAAACCTGGGTCTCAAACTCGGCGCGGCTCGCGGCCGAAGCCTTCATCTCCTGCGCCTGCCGCAGTTTTTCAGCCAGCGCGGCCTGCTGCTCGAGAATTTCAGTCATGCGCTGGGCCTCCACCTGTGACGCAACCCGGCGCAGCACTGCCGGCGCCGGCTGCGGTTTGACCACCACCTCGCGCACGAGCGGCGGCGGCTCGGCGGGAGACGGGCTTCTCGGCAGCGTCGCCTTCTCCGTCGCGTAGCCGCGCCCCCGTTCCTCGATCTTGCGCTGGATTTCCTCGCGGATCCGGCGGGTGCGTTCCGCCAGCTCCGGATCCTCAAAAGTGGTCTCCTTGGGCGGAGCCTCGTCCTCGCCGGCCTGCACCTGCCGGCGTTGTTTCAGCCAATACGCCACGCTGCCGGCGATGGCAACGAGCAGCGGAATATGGTTTAAAACCCAGTCCATGGAGAAGGCTTGCGGCGCCGGGGTTACTTCTTGCCCTCGGGATGCGCGATGGAACCGCGCATGGCGGTGTCGGACTGGATGTTTTCCATCCGGTAGTAATCCATCACGCCCAGCTTGCCGGAGCGGAAGGCCTCGGCGAGCGCGAGCGGCACCTGCGCCTGCGCCTCGACGACCTTGGCCTGCATCTCCTGCACGCGGGCCTTCATCTCCTGCTCGACCGCCACCGCGGCCGCGCGGCGGATTTCCGCCTGGGCCTGCGCGATGCTCTTGTTGGCCTCGGCCTGCGCCTCCTGCAGCTTCGCGCCGACGTTCTCACCCACGTCCACGTCGGCGATGTCGATGGAGAGAATTTCGAAAGCACTGCCGACATCGAGACCGCGGGCGAGCACGGTCTTGGAAATACGATCGGGCGACTCGAGCACGATCTTGTAATTTTCGGACGAGCCGATGGTGGAAACAATGCCCTCGCCCACGCGCGCGATGATCGTCTCCTCCTTGGCGCCGCCGACGAAGCGGTCGAGATGGGTGCGCACGGTCACGCGCGCCTTGACCTTCACCTGGATGCCGTCCTTCGCCACGCCGTCGATGGTGGTGCGGCCGCTCTCGGGGTTGGGGCAGTCGATGACCTTGGGGTCAACCGAGGTGCGCACGGCCTCGACCACGGACTTGCCGGAGCCCTTGGTCGCGAGATCGATGGCACAGGCGCGGTCCCAATCGAGCACGATGCCGGCCTTTTGCGCGGCGACGAGTGCCTGCACCGTCGGGATGACGTTGCCGCCCGCGAGGTAGTGCGCGGAGATCTTGTCGGTCGTGACCTCGATGCCGGCCTTCACCGCCGTGATGCGGGCGTCCACCACCAGGCTGTAGGGCACGCCGCCGAAGCGCATGCCGAGCAGGGCGAGGATGCCCACCGGGGCGCCGTTCAGGCGGGCTTTCAGCCAGACGCCAATGAACGAAAAGAAAACGGCCGCGAAGATGAGGCCGACGACAATGAGCGGGATGGCAAAGATCAGCGGGATGGAATTCATAGGAGATAAATCAGGTTTGGGTTACGATGACGCGAAAGTTGTCGACGCTGACCACGCGCAGCAAGGCGCCCTTGGCGGCATGGCCGGAGCGGCAGAAGGCCTCGTAGCGCCGGCCTTCGACCAGCACATAGCCGCTGGGCGCCAGGGTCGTGAGCGCCTCGGCGGGCTTGTCCACCACGCTCTCCGGGTTGGCCACCGGCGGCTGGCTCGTGGCGTCCACCGTGGCCTGCACAACCATTTTCCGCCCGAGGGCGGTCTTGGGGAGCACGACCAGCTCAAGATAAAGCACCAGGACCACCAGCGCCACGGCGGCCCCGCTCGCGGCCAGCCCGCCACCAAAACCGAATTCGCGGAACGACAGGGCGCTGCCGACGAGCAATGCGAGCGCCCCCATGATGCCGGCGATGATCCCGGGCAGAAAAATCTCCGCCGCCAGCAGCAGGGCCCCGATGACGAAAAGTATGATGATGGCGTTCATGTGGCGGCCCGTTCGACGATCAACGCAAAATCCGTCCGCCCGCGGACAATGACCGTGTCGCCGGCGTCAACCGCGCCGACTTCCACGATCGCTTCAAAGCGCCGGCCGCCAATCTCGATCTGCCCGCTGGGCCGCAACACCGTCACGGCCACCCCGCGCCGGCCGATGAGATTTACCACTTCGTGGGCCTCACCCGGCCCGACCCCGGCAATCTGCGCGGCGCCACCGATCGCCGAGCCGACGACCATCTTGTCCCACACCCACCCCTTGGGCAGGTAGCGCAGCAAAATCACACCCAGCACAACCGACAGGCCCAACCCGAGCCCGAGGTTGGTGAGCGGCCGCACCAGCACACCGCCGGATATGTTCATCGGCTGATTCGGCCAGAAGTCCGCCATGGCCCATACGAGCGAGACCAGCATCAGCACGAGGCCCAGCAGCGCCGGCAGGGCCACGCCCGGAAAAAAGAATAGCTCCACAGCCAGCAGCACCAGGCCGAGGCTGAAAAGCAGCACCGGCTCGTGCCCGGACAGCCCGGCCACGTAGTGCCCGAAGAACACCACGAGCAGCAGCAGCACCCCGATGGCGGCGAACAGACCGTGCGAAGGCGCCTTGAACTCGATGAACAGCGCCAGCAGGCCGAGCCCCATCAGGATCGGCGAGAAAGCGTTCAGGTATTGGGCGAACTCCTCCGACCAGGTGACCCGGAAGTTTCGCACCTCATAGCCACCGGCGCCGAATTTCGCCGTCAGCAGCGCGTCTATGTCCGCCGCCTTGCCGGCGCCGAGCAGCGCCTGCGGCGGCTCGCCGTATTTTTCCATCGCCTCGGTGGCGGTGAGCGAGAGCAGCTCGCCTTTTGGCTTCAAAATTTTATCGCCGATCTTCAGCTCGTAATCCTCATCGATCATCGCGGAGATGACCTGGCCGCGGTAACCCTTGCCCTCGGAGCTGGCGCGCATGCGGGCGCGCAGGTAGCTCACGATTTTCTGCTTCATGGTCTTGTCCACGTCGCCGCCCGTCGAGAGCACGGGGGCCGCCGCGCCAATGACGGCCTCCTTGAGCCCGCGCCGCAGGATGTAGAAGGTCGGCCGGTTGATCTCATCGCGCACCGGGATGACGTAGACCACGGTCTTCCTGGCCGGGGTCGCCTTGGCCACCGGTTCGGCCGCCCGGCCGCTTGCGACCATGGCCAGAAGGGTGAAGAGAAGGCCTGCCTGCTTTAACATCAGGCCCGGAGCCTACAGCCTCCCCGGCGGCAAGCAAGCGCAGCCAACTTACAAACCCGCGAAATCTTTCCGGATTTGCCCCGCCCCGCCCGGGCGGCGGCCCGGGCCGTGATATTTAAACTGACTTTGTATTGGAACGTAGCGCTCATTTTGCTTATCAATCAACCCATGGAACGAATCCCGTATCTCGGGCACACGATTTTCAAGTGGCAGGTCGGCGCCTCCTCCTTTCTGGCCCTGCCCGAAATGGGCGCACGGCTGATGAACTGGAGCGTCACGCTCGGCGACGGCAGCGTGCGCGACATCATCTACTGGCCGGAAATCGACAACCTCGACAACCTCGCCTCCGTGCGCGGCGGCAACCCGATTCTCTTCCCCTTTGGCGGGCGCACCTACGACCAGGGCGAAATCCACCAGTGGCGGGCGGACGACGGCGTGCGCCGCCCGATGCCGATGCACGGCCTCGCCCGACAGGGCAAGTTCCGCACCATTCGTCTCGACGAGGGCGGTTTCTCGGCGCAATTCGTGCCCGATGACGCCGCCAAGGCCGCCTACCCCTACGATTATGAATTCGTGGTCAGCTACCGCTTCGATCCGCTCGGCATCTTCGTCGAGCTGCAGCTGACCAACCTCGGCACGGCCCCGATCCCCTGGTCGGCCGGCCATCATTTCTATTTCACGCTTCCCTGGAGCGCCGGCCGCACCCGCAAGGATTATTTGCTGGAGACCACCGCCACCAAACACCTCCAGCGCAACGAGAAGGGCGGACTGATGACTGGACCGCGCATTGAGCAGCGCGAAACCCTCGACAACAAAAACCTGCTCGACCTCATCCACACCGGCCTACGCCGCGACATTTTCGCCGTCACCGAGGTGCCCACGGGCAGCCGCCTGCTCTTTCGCAACGGGATGGCGAACAGCAACGCCCGCGATCTCGCGGTCGTGACCTGGACACAGGACGACAAGTCACCTTACTACTGCATTGAGCCTTGGATGGGACCGCCCAACGCGCCGGAGACCAAGGTCGGCCTGTATACCGTCGCCCCGGGGCAGACACAAAAATTCTACGTCGAGATCACCCTGGGATGATCCGGGGCCGTGTCATCGCCGCTGCGCTCGCCCTGGCGCCGGGCCCGGCCTCTCCCATCCGTGCCGAGGAGCCGGCTGAGCCGCTGACCGGCGAGACCCGTCAATACTACATCGCCGCCGACGAAGTGGACTGGAATTACGCCCCGGCGGGCAATGTGCTGTTCGACCTGCAATGCTGCGGCGACGACGCGCCCTGGCTGGAACGCGGGAAGGCCGGCCGCCCGCCGGTTTTCAAGAAGGCGGTCTACCGCGAATACACGGACGAGACTTTCACGCAGCTGAGGCCCCGTCCGCCCGAATGGGCGCACGCGGGCATTCTCGGGCCGATTCTTCGCGCCGAGGTGGGCGACCGCATCGAGGTGACCCTGAAAAACAACACTTCCTTCCCGGTGAGCATCCATGCGCACGGCGTGCACTACCTCAAACCCTACGAGGGCGCGGGCTACCCCGACGACACGCGCGGCTCGGACAAGGACGACGAGGCCATCGCGCCCAGCGACTCCTACACCTACCGCTGGCAGGTCCCCACCCGCTCCGGCCCCGGTCCGAACGACCCGAGTTCGGTCGTCTGGCTTTATCATTCCCACGTGAACAGCCCGCTGGACATGAACACCGGCCTGGTCGGCGCGCTCATCGTCACCCGCCACGGTGCGGCCCGCGCGGACGGCTCGCCCAAGGACGTGGACCGTGAATTCGTGACCCTCTTCATGAATTTCAACGAAACCGAGAGCCGTTTTTCCCTGCGCAATGCCGGCCTGCTCGACGGCAGCGGTAACAAGGAGCTCAACCGCTTCCACAGCATCAACGGCTATATCTTCGGCAACCTGCCCGTGCTGCGCATGAAACAGGGTGAACGCGTCCGCTGGTATCTGGTGGCGCTGGGCGACGACTCCGACATGCACACGCCGCACTGGCACGGCAACACCCTCCTGCACGAGGGCCACCGCACCGACGTGGTCGAGCTGCTGCCCGCCAGCATGAAGGTGGCCGACATGCGCGCCGACAATCCCGGCATCTGGCTCTACCACTGCCATGTCAACGATCACATGCAGGCCGGCATGGCCGCCCGCTACGAAGTTGAAAAATAAGCGCCGGCCCATGCCTGCAGGCACCTTGGCCTGCCCCATCAGACCGGCCCGCCACGCGGCCGGGAAATACTCGCGGTTTTTTCCGTTACTTTTTCCCCGCTTCACCGTCTAATGACTCCATGTTCGACATCGGTGGCCCGGAAGCATTGCTGATTCTCTTTATCTTTTTGCTCCTTTTTGGCGCAAACAAGATGCCCGAGCTCGCCCGGGGCCTCGGCAAGTCCATCCGTGAATTCAAGAAGGCGGCCAGTGGCGTGGAAAGCGAAGTGCGCCGCGCCATGGAGGAGGAGCCGGTGACGCCTGCGAAAAAACCCACCGGCACCATCCAGCAAGGCGCGCCCGAAGATAAGGCGGCCCCGGCGGAGCCCAAAGATTGATCAAGAGAAAATCTGGCTGCGGTTGAACCGCCACACCGCCACAGCCATCACTCCCCCCCGGCGATGCCGAGCAGGATGCCGACCGTCGGGTAGGATCTCGAGGAAGGACTGGCCCGCCCACAGTACCTGGGAGAATCCCTCCATCGACCAGTAAACCAGGGTGAACTTGGCGATGCGTTGCATGAACTCCGGCATGAAACTCACCGGAAACCAGGCGCCACCCAGCCAGCCCCTGGCAATAGCGCTGACGAAAGCGCGACATTCAAATTGTCCCATTCGCGGGAACAGTTGATTTCATCTTCGTGATTCCGAACGGGCTCCGGTGGTAATCAAAAACATGAAGAAAGTTTCTTTTGCCTGGTTTAAAGCGACTTACGGAGTGTCCTGCAACTTGGCACATGGCTTGCGTGTATGTAGGGCAACGAAACTTTCCCATGAAAAAGAATCTCCTTCTTCTCGCCAGTCTCGCAGTGCTCGCCTCCAATGCCAGTGCCGCTCAAAGCCCGCCCGAGCTCGTCGTGCTGCCCACCTATGTCGTCCAGGCCCCGCGCTATCAGCCCGCCGAACAGCAGGTCAAAGCGAACTTGGATGCGCTTCGCTCGCAGGCCGGCTTGCCGGTGGTCATTCGCCTCGAGCAGCCCGCGCTCAAGGCCCGGGTGACTCATCCGGGTGCCTGGTCCCAAGCCGCGCAGAGCACCGGCACGACTCGCATCGCGAAATCCTGATTTTTGGTAGTTCGTGTGTTCGTTGCTAGTGTGTGTGTGTGAAAAACCCGCCTCGAAAGGGGCGGGTTTTTTGTCGCCAGATTTTCCCGGCGGCGGAGAATGCCGCCGTGCCAACGGAAGATTCCTCCGAGCCAGTCGCGATCCCGATCACCGGCGAGCTGGACCTGCATACCTTTCGCCCGGGCGAGGCCACGCGCCTGCTCGACGACTATTTTGCGGAGTGCCGGCAACGCGGCATCCGCCGGGTGCGGGTCGTGCATGGCAAGGGCACCGGCACCCTTCGCGAAACCGTGCTGGCGCACCTGCGGCGGTCGCCCGGCGTGACGGGTTTCACCCCGGGGGATGAAACCTCAGGCGGCTGGGGCGCGACCGTGGTCACGTTGAAGGGCTGATGCCAGGCACTATCAATACCGTCCATCCCGTCAAGGTGCCGCCCGTCACTCCGGCGTTGTGCTCCCGGCGGAGCTGCCCCAAGTTCCGCCCATGGGCACAAATTTCATCTACGCACTCATCCTGACCATCAGCGGGGCAGTCTTCAATCTCCTGCTGTATTTCACGGGCTTTCAGACGGACAAGCTGGCCACCGGACAACATCTCCAGTGGATCGCTTTGATCATCCACATTGTGGTGCTCTGGCTGGCGCTCAAGGCCGTGCGCGAGGAAAACGAAGGCAAGTATCTCACCTACGGCCAGGGGGTCGGTGCTGGAACGCTGATCTCGCTGTTCTCAGGCCTCATGAGTGCGGTTTACACCTACATCCATTTCAAATTCATCAACACGAACTTTTTCGACTACCAGTTGGAGCTCATGCGGGAAAAGTGGGCCGCCCGCGGCTTGAGCGATGTCCGGATGGAGCAGGCGGAAGCCATGATGAGGAAATTCTCGGGCCCCGGCGTTTATGCCATCTCGACCCCCATCTTCGCCGTGTGCTTCGGTGTCCTGATTTCCCTGGTCATCGCCGCGATCCTCAAGCGCAACCCGCCCGAAGAGGGCAAAGTGACCGCCTGAAACAGATCGGGGTCGCGTTTGCACGCGACCCCGACGCATTGCAACACACACTGGCGCGGCCAAAAGCTGCGCCAAATTGTTTAGAACGGCCGCGGCAGCCGGACGATGTCACGACCCAGCTCGCGGCCGATCTTGGTCTTGCCCGGCTCGGGCGGCAGCGGCACCACCTCGGGCGCGAAATCCCGTCCGACCTCGAAGTTGAAGGTGTCGCCCTCGAGCTTTTCCAGCCGCTTCACCACGTCGGCCGGGAGCTTCTTGCGCTCCTCCTCGGTGTTGATCGGGCCCGCGAAGGCGACCTTCCCCTTGGCGTCCTTCACCGTCAGGCTGCGCTGGCCCTCATCCACCTTGATCTCGATCGAGCCGTCGTCGTCCGAGTAGGCAATGTTGCTCTTGGGCAGGTCGAGGATGGTCGAGCCCTTCCCCTTGCGGTTGATGATGTGCACGCCGGGAGGGATCATGAAATTGCCGCGCTCCCGCCCGATCATGCGCAGGACGTCCTGCGCCTCGTCGGCGTCAACACCCGGTAGCTCGCGCAGCCGCTGGAGACCCGGCAGCCCCTCGGCCGCCGCGAACCCCTGCCAGTTGAATCCGTTCCCCTCCCCGTTAAACAGGCCGAACATTTTCGGCACCTCGTGCAGGGCGAGCTTCGCCTTGACGGTCATCTCCTTGCCGCCCCGCACGACGGTCAGCTTGACCTCGTCGCCCTCTTTCTTGGAACGGACCAACACACCGAGCTGGTGCTGGTCGACCAGGATCTGATCGTCGAATTTGGTCAGCACGTCGTCTTCCTTGAGTACTTCGGCGGCGGGACTTTTCTCGGCGATATGTGTGACCACCAAGCCTGTGTCCCGCGCCAGGCCGAGCTGGGCGCTGAGAGTGCGGCTGACGGATGTGGTCTCAATCCCGAGAAAGGGCACCTTCTCTTTTTCCATCCGCTCGTCGTCTTTGCCGATGACGATGCGGCGTGGGGAGTCGATGCTGATGCGGTGGAAGAAAACGTCGTTCCCGGCCCGGGCGAGCGGCACGAAGGCGGCCAGGACGAGCGACGGAAGGAGGAATTTGCGATAGGCGGGCATAGGGGGATGAGGTTGGTGGTTTATTGCTGGAAATTTTTAGTTGAAACTCGTGGGCAGCACGCGGATCTCGTCGCGCGGCACGCTCCACTTGAGCGAGGCGTTGCCCTTGGGATTTTTCAAGGTGTAGGTATCGAGGTAGCGGTAGCGCAGGCGGCGGGCGGCCGTGTCGCCGTCGACCTGCACCAAGCCCTCGTCCTTCAAATCATAGAGCACATTGGTCGCGGTCACCGGCGGATAGCGGTCGCGCGACGCCGGGGCTGAGTTGGTGCTGGCGACCACCGGTGGAGTGGTCACAGCGGCGGGCTGCATCGGCTTGAAATTAAGAACCCCCAGTGTCGTGACCAGTGCCACCGCGGCGGCGGTCACCGCTGTCCGCCAGCCAAACCACTTCCACGAGCTCAAGTTGGTTGCGGACGTGTATTGAGTGCGGGCCGGAGCCGCAGTCAGCTCGCGATCGACGCGGGCGGACCACTGGGCGGAAGGACGCCGCGGCTGCAGCGACTTCAACTCGGCTTCAAGTTCCTGGAGGGATTCATCCATGGCAGACAGGCTTCAATTCCTTGCGGAGCGCGGCCAGCGCGTAACGGTAGCGCGAGGCGGCGGTGTTAGGCGGGATGCCGAGGGTCTCGGCGATTTGCTCGAAAGTGAGTTCATTCCAGATCTTGAGCACGAGGACTTCGCGCTGTTCGACGGGCAGATGCTGCAGGGCCGCCTCAATTTCCTGGCGGCGTTCCGCGTCATCACCGGGCTGGGGATCAAACATAAAGCTGTGCTCCTCCAGGCCGCCACCGGATTTTTCCTCGCGGGCCACGCGCCGGGCTTCACGGCGGGCTTGGTCCAGCGCGGCCCGGCGGATGGAAGTGATGAGCAACGCCTGCGGATCACCCGGCAGCTGCCGCTGGTGGCGCCAATAGCGGATGAAAGCCTCCTGCACGACGTCCTCCGCGTCCGCGAACGAACGGGTCCACTGGCGGGCGCAGAGCAGCAGCTTGGGACCGTGGGCGTCGAGCCAGTGTTTCCAAGTGCCATGTTCATGTGTCGCCTCCATGCAATCCGTTTGAGGGTGTTTTCTGAAGAGCGTCACAGGCCGGTGGTTTTGTCTAGTTTGGCCCCGGGTGGGTCGAATGCAGACATTAAAAGAGGCCGGGGGTTCAAGCCCGGCCTCTGTTGCACCCGACAATTAAAAAAGGGATTACTGCACCCGGTAGCTCTTCGGCCCCAATCGATAATCGAGGGCCGCGAGCGCGAGCAGGATGGCGACCGCGGTGTAGCTGACGCTGATCGAGATTAGTGTCAGATTGCTGGCGGCAATCCGGTTCACCACCAGCAAGGCGAGCCCGCTGGCGGCAACTGTGGCAAGGATGAGTTTGAGAGTGTTGGTCTTCATAAAGTTAGTTGGTTGGTCTTTTCGGTTTTGGCACCTGTCTTGGTGCTGGCCGGACTATACCTGACAGCTTGCAATAGCTAAAATACTTAGTTTCTATCGTTTCCATCTGTTTTAACTATGGAATTATACCAACTGCGTTACTTCCTAGCAGTCGCTGAGACAGGCAACTTTACGAAGGCCGCGCAGCGCTCATTCATCTCCCAGCCATCCCTGAGCCAGCAGATTATTAACCTGGAGGAGGAATTCGGGCAGAAGCTTTTCCACCGGCTCGGTCGCAAGGCAGTGTTGACTGAAGCGGGCAAAACCCTGGTCGACGGAGCCCGCCGGATCCTGAGCGAGGCTGATCACACCCTTGGCGAACTTAGGAACGATCCGCTGCTGGGCCCCAAGGTCACAGTGGGCGCCATTCCCACGGTGGCGCCCTTTTTCATCCCGGCCATCATGGCGTATTGCCGCGCCAACGAAGTCCGGATCCATCTGCACACGCAGGAGGATTTCAGCCGCCAGCTCATCGACGCCTTGCTGGAAGGCAAACTGGACTGGGCGCTGCTCTCGCTGCCGCTCAACGAGCCGCGCCTGCACGTTGAAAGACTCTACAGCGAGCCGCTGTGGCTGGCGGTGGGCGCCGATCACCGGTTGGCCAAGGCTGCGCGTGTCACCATCGCGGATCTGCGGGACGAGACCTTCATCCAGCTTGGCGATGGCTCCACGCTCACGGCGAAAATCCAGCTCTACTGCGGCGACTACGATTTTGAGCCGCGCATCGGTCACCGCTGCGGGCAGCTCGCCACCGTGAAGACCCTCGCGGCCATGGGACTGGGGGTGAGCGTGCTGCCGCAAAGCGCCCGCAGTGCGACCGATCCGGACGGCCTGGTGTTTCGCAAATTCTCCGGCACCACCTTTTCCCGCGACATCGCCCTGGTACGGCATCGGCGCCGCCATCCCGGGCCGGGGGCGATGTTGTTCGCCGAGGCCGCCCGCGCCGTGGTCGGACCCGCCCCTTTCACCGGTTCCGCCCCGCCCTTCCGCCTCCCGGCGAAGCCATCTGCAACCTGAGTTTGCGCCCGGCCGGTTTTCCTGTATCCGTAACCGCTTATGCCCGTTGCCGACCAGCACCACCATCTCACCCGGGGCCGCGAGCGCGCCACGCTGCTGGTGCTCGGGGCGGTGCAGTTCACGCACATCCTGGACTTCATGATCATCATGCCGCTGGGCGCGCAGCTCATGATGGCGTTCAACATCACCCCGGCGCAGTTCTCGCACCTAGTCGCCTGCTACGGGATCGCCGCGGCGGTGAGCGGATTTGCCGGTGGATTCATGCTCGACCGGTTCGACCGCAAGCGCGCCCTGCTCGTCCTCTACGCCGGCTTCGGCCTGGCCACCCTCGCCTGCGGCCTGGCCCCGAATTACCAGATGCTGCTCCTTGCCCGGCTCGCGGCCGGGGCCTTCGGCGGGCTCGCCAGCTCACTGGTCACGGCGATGGTCGGCGACTTCATCCCGCCGGCCCGGCGCGGCCGGGCCATGGGCATCGTGACGGCGGCGTTCCCCGTCGCCTCGGTCCTCGGCGTGCCGGCGGGTCTGATGCTCGCGGGCCACTACGGGTGGCATGCCGCGTTTTTCCTGCTCGCCGCCTGTGCCACGGTGAACCTGGTCGTCGCATCGCTGGCGCTCCCGCATTTGCCCACCGCCGTGCACGGTCATGAGCCGTGGCAGCAGATGAAGCAGATCATGACGCATGGCGTGCACCTGCGGGCCTTTGCCGTGGGCACGATGCTGGGCATGGCCGGCGGCATCCTGGTGCCGTTTCTCGCACCCTCGTTCATCGCCAACCTCGGCCTCAACGAGCGCGTCCAGCTGCCCATCGCCTACGCGGTCGGCGGCGTGGCCACCGCCATCAGCACGCCGATCATCGGCTGGCTCAGCGATCACATGGACCGGCTGAAACTCCTCGTCTACATGTCGGCCGGCGCCGTGGCGGTCACGCTGGTCACCCTGCGGCTGGGGACGTCCTCGGTCGCGTTCGCCAGCATGATGATGGCCCTCTTCATGGTCACCATGTCCGGCCGTTACGCGCCGGCGATGACGATGATCACCAACGCCGTCGAGGCCCGCTACCGCGGCGGGTTCATGAGCATCATCTCCGCGCTGCAACTGGCCGCCAATGCCGCCGCGAGCATCCTCGCCGGCTGGTTTGTCACCCGCGATGCGACCGGCCACCTGCTGGGCCTGCCCATGGTGAGCTATATCGCGACCGGCCTTTTCGTCCTGACCGTGCTCTTCGCCATCGAGCTCCGGGCCATCGCCCCGCACGTCGCGACCCACGCGAAGAAGGACGTCGCCCCGCCCTCGCCGGATATCGCCGCCGCCTAGTCCGCCATATCCACCGCGCCTGTCACCGAGCCGATTCACCCGCCGCACCTGGCCTATGGGCGGCCCGAGTTGTTGGCACTGGCCGGTGACTGGGAATGCGCCCGCGCGGCGGTCGGGACCGATGCGGTCGCAAAAATTGCATTTGAGGCGTCGCCTCGGGCCTGGACTTCATTGCGGAGTTGGCCGGAAATCCGGCCGGCATGGCTGTTTTCCGTACCATCCAACACAAGCAGCAAGCCTGCTTGTTGGATGGCACGGAAACGGGCGCCGCCGCCAGTCGGCGGCGGTGCCAAAGCCATTACGGATTCACGATCAGGGTGAATCCGGACTGGATGTAGTACGTGCCGGAGTACGCAATATTGGCCGTGTGGAGCGTATTGAACGTCACCGAACCGTTGTTCGTGTAGCTGTAGACCGCCGCACCGAGGTGGGGGCCCGAGAACCGGGAACTGGTCTTCCCGTCGAGGCCCGTGCCGTCGATGTTCGTGCTGTTGAACACGATGTTCGTGAAGCCGCCACTGTAGCCCATCTGCACAGCGTCACGTTGTGTGTTGACGATATCCATGTTCGTGAACGTGACGTTCCGGACGCTCGTGTTCGACGCTTCCAGGTCGATCGCGCCACGCTCGCCGTTGTAGACGTCCTGGCTGGTGCCGCAGTTGACGATGATGGTGTCGGAGAACGTGATTCCGGTGTTGTTCTCGAAGTGGTACCCGGGGAACACGGTGTTCATCCGGATGCCTGAGCCCATGAAGCAGTCCTTGATGTAGTTGAACTGCGCCTTGTGGCCCGAGCCGCCGAAGAACGCGATGCCGCCAGCGCGCCAGTTGTTCTCAATCGTATTATGGCTGAAGGTGTCGTTGACACCCATCGGCGCGCCGTTGGTCGAGTCGGGCCAGACGGCCAGCCCATCGTCGCCGTTGTTGCGGACGCTGCAGTTCTGGACCGTGCTGTTCTTTGTGCCTTGGCAGAAGTTGATACCGTCAGCCAGATTGTCGCGCACGCGTCCGTTCTCGATCAGCAGGCCATCCGCCACCCACACCGGCGTGTGAGCGTAGTCGGCGACCCAGAAGCCGCACTCGAAGTGATCCTCCCAGAAGTCATGGATGCGCGAGTTTGTGCCGAAATTGTCCATGAAGCACTTGTAGATCGCGTTCTGGTTGTACCGCGACCGCAGCATCGAATTAAGGTACATGTTGCTGAAGTCGAGCGTGCCGGAAACGCGGAACGAAATGCCACCGCCGGAGGCGTTGGGCGACGTGAATTGGATGTACGTGTACCAGATGCCGGCGCCACTGATCGTGATGTTGGCGATCGGATTCGCGACCGAACCGATGACCCACATGCCGCTCAGGTTGTACTTGCCGGGCGGGATATAGACGCCCTTGCCCTGCGCCACCGCCGCACTCACGCACGAATTGAACGCGCTGAGGTTGTCGGCCACGCCATCGCCGACCGCACCGTAGGCGGCAACCGACAGCGTATTCGCCGGCTGCGCCACGGCGGCCGGGACCGGTTCGACTTCCAGGAAGTCGACGCCGTATTCCAGGGCATCGCCGTTATTCTTCTGGATGCGGATCTTGTCGCCCGGATTGAGCGCGGTCGCCAGCGTCCAGTGAATTTCATCGAACTTGAACGTGGCGATGCCGCCGTTCGGCGCATCCTGCGGCTGATCGCTGCCGATCGCGAAATACTGCCACGACCAGTACGAGGACAGGTTTATCGTCTGGACCTTCGTGCCGTTCACATAGCAGTCGAGCGAACCGCTCTGCCCCATGCCGTTGGAGGTATCCGGTAGCGTGAAGCGCATGTCCACGCCGCCGCCGCCGCCGCCCGAGGCAATCGTAAACTCAACGTATGAGCCATTCGCCGGCAACCCGACGTACTGCTGATTCGTTGCTTCGGCGGCAATCTGCGTGTAATCGAAGCTCAGGGCGGAGTGCAGCACCGCGCCGCCGCCCCAAACGGCGTCCTCGGACTCATAACGCTTGTACGGCAGGCTCGCGCCGCGGCCTGTGGTGGAGAGGGGCGTAGCGCTCGCCTCGGAGGACTGGGCTGACATGCCCGCCGAATTTACCGCAGCGACCCTGTAGTAGTACGTCGTGCCGCTCGTCACGCCGTTGTCGGTGTACGACGTGGTGGTAATGCCGGACGCGTAAGGCGTCGTGCCTTCGCCATTCGATGTGATGCTGCGATACAGGTTGTAGGTCGCCGCGCCGGAGCTGGCGCCCCAGCTCAACGAGACCTGCCCAAAACCGCCCGAGGCGGTGAGGTTCGTCGGCGCGGACGGCGGCATGAGGAGCGGCGTGGCCGAGGTTTCGCCGGACAAGGGGGACGTACCGGCCGAGTTCACCGCGGCGACTTTGTAGAAGTAAGTCGTGCCGTTCGTCAGCCCGGTGTCGGTCGCGTTCGTGCCCGTGATGCCGGTCATAACCGGCGTCGTGCTCTCGCCGTTCGCCGAGGTGCCGCGATACAGTTTGTAGCTCGTCGCGCCGGAGCTGGCTGTCCAGCTGAGATTCACCTGCCCGTTGCCCGGGCTCGACGTGAGCCCGGTCGGCGCCGGCGGAATGACCGGCTGCGTCCACACTTCGAGACCGGCGACGCTGGGGTTGTCCGCGGTGCCCCTGGTGAACGCGACGACGATCTGGCCGGAGCTGTTCGCGGTCGCATTGAACTCCCGCTCGAGGCCGTGGTTCTGGCC
>WNFI01486485.1_pt1 | contig 28883 bp, 25 predicted proteins | sample 5400471 | NCBI WGS metagenome assembly WNFI01 (sample SAMN13153348, study PRJNA577476) | soil metagenome | isolation source: 100 cm saprolite on Douglas fir-dominated hillslope | place: USA:California | collected 2013-09-17
GACGGTCGGCATCCTGGCGCGCGTCACCGACGGGCCGGTCCTGGTGGTCCGGGCGCCCGGGCAGGCCCTTCCCGACCTGCCGCCGCAAGTGGACGTCGTCGACGACCCGCGCGAGGGCCTGGGCCCGGTGCAGGGCCTGGCCGCCGGCCTGGCCGCCGCGGCCGGCCGGGCCGACGTCGCGTTCGTCTGCTCCACCGACCTGCCGTTCCTGCATCCCGCGTTCGTGCGGCGGGTGCTGCGGGCTGTCGCGGACGGAGCCGACGTGAGCCTGCCGGTTGCCCGCGGCTACCCGCAGCCGCTGGCCGCCGCCTACCGCGCCACGCTGGCCCCGGTGGCCGAACGGCTGGTGGCCGAGGGGCGACTGCGCCCGGCGTTCCTGTTCGAGGAGTGCGCGGTCACCCGGCTCGACGAGGCCGACCTGCGCGGCGACCCGATCCTGGCCGCGCTCGATCCCGAGCTCGACTCGGTCCTGAACATCAACGAGCCGGGCGAGTACCAGGCGGCCCGCGCGCGCATCGCGCCCGAGGTGACCATACAGCGGTTCGGCGCGCTGGCCGATGGTCACCGCGGCCCGCGGCCGGTCCGCGCGGCCACCGTGGCCGGCGCCGCGGAAGCCGCCGGAATTGCCCTCGACGGGCACGTGGTCGCGGCGCTGAACGGCGACCAGATCACCAGGGACGGCCAGACGCCGCTGGTGACCGGGGACGCCGTGTTCTTCCTGGCCGCCGACGCAGGCGGCTGATCCGCATGGTGCCGGCGGCTATCTCGGGCAGGCTCTCGTCGTGGACGCCGGGACCGCGACGGCCAGCGCGCTGCCGCTGAGCGACGGCCTGCTGCGCGCTTATATCGGCGGCGCCGGCTCGGGGCCTGGCTCATGCACCGCCTCGGCCCGCCCGGCGCCGGTGGGTGCGGGATGCCTCAACTCGCTTCGGATCCTGAGTCCGGGCGGCGGGCCGGGAGCGTTGCCGGCCCGCGTGGCGGAGATGCCCTGATCCTGCGCCTGCCCGGCCGACGGCGCATAAGCTGTCGAGCCGTGGCACTAGACGTAGAGCGGATCGCAGCGCTGGCTGACCGTCCGGTCGAGGCTCTGCTCGGCCACCGTAGGTGACGTGCAGAACTGGCTCGAGGCAACCGGCACCGAGCCGTCGCCGATTATCGGGCTGTTTGTCTGGGATGACGAGGATGAGCGCAGCCCGGTGCAGGCGGATATGCACAAGCGGCTGGTTGCGCATCTTGAGGAGTTGCTCGCGGCCGGAACGATCGATCCGGATCGCCTCGCGGCCGGGCATACCACGCCGCTGCGGGAACATCGGCGCCTGCAGGAAGAGTGGATGATGTCGCCGCTGCCGGACGGGCGGGTACCGATGTGGGCCGTCAGCGACGAGCAGGACGATGAGTTCCTGGCCGAGTGGGACGCTGCCGAGGCCGAGGCGCTGGCTGAGCTGCAGGCTGTTCTCGGTGAGCTACCGGACCGGCCCCTTCCCGAGACGGATCTGCGCGAGGCGTGCGACCGTGTTCGCGCCGCGATGAAGGAGCCCGGCTGGCCAGGCGAGCTGCTTGCTGCCTGTGGCGGACTGGATTCACGAAGCCTGCCGCGCGACGATACGGAACTGTGGCTAACGCTCGCGGCCGGCATCGTTTCGCCGCGGAACGACCTGGAGGGCGACGACGAAGACGAGCCGGCCGGCCCTGGCGAGCTGACCGAGGACGAGGAGGCGATGGTTGCCCTCTGTGCTCTCGACCATAATGACTGGCTCGCCGCCATCTCAGCGCTCGCCCGGGGCGGTCTGGGCATCCCGGCGGGCGAAGACGACCTCGCCCGGTACGTAACCGAATACGACCCAGACGACATTGACGACCAGGCCGACGCGGCGGCCGGGATGTTCCTGCACGCTGTCGGGCTCTGGCGGGTCCTCGGCGCGGTTGACGACACCGACCGGCTCACACCGCTCGGCTGGTGGGGGCTCCCCGAGGCCCTACAGCGGGCCTGGGCGCCCCAGCAGTGACCCGACGCCAGGGAAACCGCCAGCGCTGTGCTCGGTCTGACGGCGCAGCCCGCTCCCCCGCGGCAGTGGGTAGTCTCCGACCATGATGGATCGCGCAGCCTTCGGCCGGACCGGGCATGAGAGCAGCCGTGTCATCTTCGGCGCGGCGGCGCTGGGGTCAATGCGGCAGGAGCGTGCCGACCAGGTCCTTGCGATGCTGCTGGAGTTCGGCGTCAACCACATCGACACGGCAGCCTCCTACGGCGACTCCGAACTTCGGATCGCGCCGTGGATGGCAGAGCACAGGGGACGGTTCTTCCTCGCCACCAAGACAGGAGAGCGCACGGGCGACACCGCGCGCGCCAGCCTGGAACGCTCGCTGACCCGCCTTCGCGTCGACTCCGTCGACCTCATCCAGCTCCACAACCTTGTCGAGCCAGACGAATGGGAGATCGCCCACGGCCCCGGTGGCGCGGTCGAGGCCCTGTCCCGGGCCCGAGACGAGGGGCTCGCCCGGTTCATCGGCGTGACCGGGCACGGACTGCGGATCGCGGGCATGCACCGGCGGAGCCTTGAGCGGTTCGACTTCAACTCGGTGCTCCTGCCCTACAACTACGCCGTCATGTCCGATGACCGGTACCGGGCCGACGTGGAAGCGCTCCTCGGCGTGTGCGAGCAGCGGGGCGTGGCGGTGCAGACGATCAAGTCGGTCGCGCGTCGGCGCTGGCCGGAAGGCGTCGCCGGCCGGCCGGCTCCGGCAGACCAGGAGATGGCCGCCGACGTCGAGCGCCACGAGATCGAGCCGCTGTTCGACGGCGCGGCGCTGGAGCGGATCTAGGCGCTCGAGTCCGAGAGACTCGGCCAGCGCAATAGCGAGAACGGCGGGGATGGTGGCGTCCGGACCAGCGAGTTTCTAGCGCGGCGCCTCCTGAGCCACGCGGTAGCGCGCACCCGCCGTCATGGCGCGGGCCGGGGCCGGGGCTCGGCACCGCCCGCGGCGGGCCGCTTCAGCCAGGCGCGCGCCGCAGCGGCCGCAGCGAAGGCGAGCATCACCAGGCCGGCCAGCACGAACAGGTTCCAGCTGACCAGCTGCAGGCCGTGCAGGTGGTATTTCTCGTCCTGCGGATGCGGGCCTATGAAGAACCCGAGCAGGCCATGCGGGACGAACGCGAGCGGCCCGGTCCAGTGCCCGGGCCAGCCGCCGAACACCGATGCGACCCCGCCCGCCAGCACCAGCCACGCCCACCGGGCCGCGCCGCGGGCGCGCGCCGCCGCGTCCGCGAGCAGCGCCAGGACCGGCACGGTCCAGACCCAGTGATGATCCCAGCTGATCGGCGAGACGAGCAGCCCGGTCAGGGCGCAGGTCACCAAGCCTGCCACCGGGCGCCCGCTGCGGTGCAGCAGCGCGGCGCCGGCCAGCCCGAGGGCCGCGACGATCACCGACACTCCGAGGTATACCGGCGTCGCGGCCCGCACGCTGCCCGCCGCCCGGGCCAGCATCGCGTAGAGGGACTGATTGACCAGCGACCCGACATCGCCCACGTTGCCCGCGTGCAGAAAGTAGCCGGTCAGCCAATATTTCGCCGAGGCATGCGGCAGGAACGCGAAGCCGATCACCGTGGCTACGGCGAACGCCACCGAGACGACCAGCGCCTGCCGCAGCTTCCCGGCGAGCACGAGATACGGGATAAAGATCAGGGGCACCAGCTTGATCGCGGCGGCCAGGCCGACGCCCGCGCCCTTCCACCACCGCCGGTCGCTCTGGCACAGGTCCCACACGATCAGGGCCATCAGCACCAGCTCGATCTGGCCCAGCTGCAAGGCGCGCTGCACCGGGTCGGTCCACAGCGCCACCGCGGCCACGACGAGTGTCAGGCCCGTCCGGTCCCGGCCGCGGCGGCCGAGCCCGCCGAGCGTCAGCCAGGCTGTAGCGGTCACCGCGATGATGCTGGCCGTGGTCATCAGCCAGCGGAGCACCGCAAAGGGCAGCAGCGAGCCGACGGCGAATTCCAGCGCGGCAAACGGCGTGTAGGTGAACTTGATCCCGGGTTTCAGCTGCCAGGAGTACAGCCGCCCCGGCAAGCTCCGCGCGATCAGGCCGGCGTGGTTGTAGACGTAGAGGTCGTACCAGCTCAGCATCGCTCGCGAATGCGCCACGTCGCCCAGGTAGGCCGCCGTCGCCACGGTGAAGAAAGCGGCCGCCGCGGGCAGGGCCCAGCCGCGCAGCCGGGACGCCAGCCCCGCGTCGCTCGCCCGGGCGAGGCCTGCCCCGGCCAGTACCATCCGACTCTCTCCTCCCGCCCGCGCCACCCCTCCGCCCGCGCCCCCGTTCCGGCCTGCTGCCCGCACCGGGCACCGCGGGTTGTCTGCCGAGCGCGGCCGTTTACCGATGGCGAACATACCGGGGCAATGCCGACCGGGGGTCAAGCACGGGTCATGTTCTGGCCGGCATCTATCCAGCGGCGGGTCAGCTGCCGGAGACCTACGCGCGACGGAAGATCGCCCGTATCCCGTCTGAACTGTACCCGGCCGCTCTTGCGGCGCAGGCGGGAGGCATGGTGGCATGCCATCACCAGATGTGTGCCGCGGGGCAAGCGCCCGGCCCGACGAAGGGTAAGCCGTGACGACAGTTAGTCCTAGGCGGGACGACCCCCCTATGGCCCCCCGCCGCGGAGCAAGCTCCGCGATCACGGAGGTCCTGGAGCAGCGAGCGCAGATCGAGCGCGCGGCCGGGGGCGAGGAGCGCCGGACCCTCTGCGATCAGCTCGCCGCCACGGCGGAACGCTGGGCTGGCGAGCCCGCGTACTCGGACCGGGACGGCGACGGGCCCTGGCAGACCGTCTCCTGGGCGCAGGCACGGCAGCTGGCGCTCGAGCTCGCTGCCGGGCTCGTCGAGCTCGGCCTGCAGCCGGGCGAGCGGGTCGCGCTCATGCTGCCGAACCGGGCCGAGCACGTGCTGGCCGACCTCGGGGTGATGCACGCCGGGGGAGTGCCGGTCACTGTCTACGCGACCCTGGCCGCCGACCAGATCGGTTACGTGGCGGGCGATTGCGACGCGAGGATCGCCGTGCTCGACGGCGGGCCGGAGCTGGCGCGCTGGCAGTCGGTGCTGGCCAGCCTGCCCGGCCTGAAGAAGATCATCGTACGGGACCCGGCCGCCTGTCCCGCGGGCGATCAGTACCTGAGCTGGGCGGAATTCACCGCGCTGGGCCGGGAGCGGCTCGCCGCAGCCCCGGACGCCGTCGCCGACCGGGTGGCGGCGATCGGGCCCGATGACCCCGCGACCGTGCTCTACACGTCGGGCACCACCGGCAACCCGAAGGGCGTCATCGTCACCCACCGCAGCGTGCTCTATGAAATTGCCGCCGCCAACGCCGCTGGTACCGTGACGCCCCACACCCGCTGGGTGTCCTACCTGCCCCTGGCACACATTGCCGAGCGGATGTTCAGCATCTACCTGGCCATCGACGGCGCTGGCCATGTGTACTTCTGCCACAACGCCGCCGCCGAGCTTGTCGCCACGGTCGGCGCGGTCCGGCCGACGGCGTTCTTCGGCGTGCCCAGGGTCTGGGAGAAGATCCAGGCGGGCATCCAGGCGCTGCTGACCGCCGAGCAGGACCCGGCCAGGCGGGCGGCCGTGCAGGCGGCGATGTCCGCTGGCCACCGTTACGTGGAGAGCTGCCAGTACGGCCAGACCACGACGAGCAACCTGGCCGAGGAGTTCCGGCAGGCCGACGAGGCCGTCCTGCGGCCGATCCGGTCGCTGCTCGGTCTCGGTGAGGCCGACACGGTATCCAGCGGGGCGGCGCCGCTGTCGCCCGATGCCGCCTCGTTCTTCGCCGGGCTTGGCCTGAAGATCCTGGACGTTTACGGGATGACGGAGACCACCGGGGCGTTCACGGTCAATGCCCCGGACGCGTTCCGGCTCGGGACCGTCGGCCGCGCGCTGCCGGGCGTGGAGGTCAGGATCGCCGAGGACGGGGAGATCCTGACCCGCAGCCCGCTGAACACTCCCGGGTACCTCAACCTGCCCGAGCGCACCGCCGACCTGATCGACGCCGACGGCTGGCTGCACACCGGCGACATCGGGTCGATGGACGCCGACGGCTTCCTGTCGGTGGTGGACCGCAAGAAGGAGCTCATCATCACCTCAGGCGGGGAGAACATCTCGCCTGCCGCGATCGAGAGCCTGCTGGTGGCCCACCCGCTGATCGGCCAGGCGCTGAGTTACGGCGACGGCCGCCCGTACGTGGTGGCGCTGCTGACCCTGGACGCCGACGTGGCCCCGGCGTGGGCCCGGGCCCGCGGCATCGAGGCGTCCTCCCTGGCCGAGCTCGCCGAGGAGCCGGTCGTCCTGGAGGCGGTCCGGGAGGCCGTGGAGGCGGCGAACCAGCGGCTGGCGCGCGTTCAGCAGGTCAAGAAGTGGCGGCTGCTGCCGGTCGAGTGGACCGCGGAGAGCGAGGAGCTGACGCCCACCATGAAGCTCAAGCGGCGCGTCGTGCACGCCAAGTACGCCGACGTCATCGACGCCCTGTACGCGGGCTGAGCCGACGCGCCAGCCGCGCCGGCCGCCGAGCGCCCGAATGGAGCCGGGGCTAACACAGTCACGGGCGGAAGATCGCCAGGACGTCATGCGGCCCTGAGCGCTCCACGGCAGTGTTGTTCCTTCCCATCCCCGCCCACCCCTCCATCCCTCGCCTGCAGGCTTACCCGGACGGTCACTGAGCCCGCGCCGAACTCGTAACGCGCATCCGTCCACCGGCGGGTGATCATCGCGAGCATCCGCCGGTTCTCCGGCAGGACCTCCATGACGAGCCCGCCGACGCCCCGGGCCGCGGCAAGCGCGATCACCTCGCTGAGCATCTGTGAGCCGACGCCGCGGCTCTGCCAGCGATCGGTCACCACCAGGCCGATGTCCGCCACCCGGCAGCCGTCAGGCCCGGCGACCTCCGCCGCCATGGCGTGGCCGATGATCACGCCGTTCTCGGTCGCGACCAGCGCGTCCGTGCCGAGGCCCGCTCCGCACATTCTTCGCAGGACGCCTGAGCTCGGAGGCGCAACCGGGGAGAAGAACCTGAGGAACCGGGCGCGTGGCGACAGGCCCATGACGAACGACTTGATCGCCTCACGGTCCGCCGCGGACGCTGCGCGAATCTCGACGGTACCGCCTCTGGAGGTGGACGTTCCTGGTGCTCAGGGAGGCGTTCAACGGCGTCCGCCGCTTCGATGACATTCGGCGTCGTACGCGCGCGCCCCGGCAGGTCCTCAGCGACCGGCTGGCTCGCCTGGTGCAGCAGGGCCTGCTGCGGAAGGTGCCTTACCGCGAGGCGGGCCAGCGGTCGCGCAGCGAGTACCGGCTCACCGAGAAGGGCCTCGCGCTGTTCCCGCTGATCGTCGCCCTGCTGGAGTGGGGAGACACCTATGCGGTCAGCGCTGAGGGTCCCCTGGTCGAGCTGACGCACCGTGACTGCGGGGCGCCGGTGGAGTTGCAGCTCCGCTGCGCCGAAGGGCACCATGTGGCCTCGGCCCGCGACGTCACCCCGGTCCCCGGCCCCGGCGCCCGCATGATCGCCTAGCCCGGGGATTGCGTGGACGCGAACTGCGCGCCGTTCGTACGGCACGGTCCTCAGCCGGCGTCGTTGAGGCGCTGCCACTCGGCGCGGGCGTCGTCCGACCAGCGCTGGTGCAGGTCGCCGAAAAGCCTGGCCGCCGTCAGCCCGCTCCAGCGAGCCGGAAGCAGGTCGCGGGGGAGCGCCGGGTCGATGGCGGGGAACCGGCGCCAGGAGTGCACCAGCTCGACCTGGCGGGCCAGCACGTCGCCGTGCTCATGGCCGCTGAACGCCTCGATGAACTGCTCGTACTCCTGCTCGACCGCGGCCAGGTCCCACGCCGCGCCGACCATGTCGCTGGGGGCAGCCAGACCGGACCGGGTCGCGATGAACAGGTGGGCATCCTCGGCCAGGCCGGCCTCGCGCAGGACCCCCGACACCTCGGCCTCCCGCTCCGGGTGGGTGCTGATCCACAGGCCAGGGCTCAGCGAGCCGAAGCCCGCCCAGCTCAGCCGGGTGCGCAGCAGATGCCGGGCGCTGCGGTCGCCCTCGGGGATCCGCGCCGCGACGAGCAGCCAGCGCCCGTCCCAGTTCTCCGCCGAGCCGGTGAACGAGTAGATCCGCTCCGCGCCGTCGGTTAGCAGCCGCCGCGCGGCGTCGGTGAGATGCCAGCGGGTGCGGCGGCCGACCTTCTCGGCCCGCAGCCACCCGGCGGCCGCGGTGCGCATCAGCGCCTGCCGGGTCGCCTTCTCCTCAGCGCCGAGCCGTTCGAAGGCGGCGATCACCGCCGACGTCCAGGCGTTGCCGTCACCGGTCAGCACGAACTCGCCGAGCAGCGTGAACAGCAGCCCTCGGGCGCTGGACGCGCCAGCGGCGTGCCGGCGCGAGAGAGTTGGCGGCGCCGGGTCGGCGGGCCGTCGGATGCTCGGCATGACACCTAACATGCTACAGCTACTTGACTCAGGGAGATTGATATGTAGAACATAGAGGAGCGGGGACTGGCCGGCGAGGGCCGGCGGCGGGCAGGCCGACGGGAGGGGATCCGGCATGACGACAGCCGCGGCGCGCGGGACGGTAGCCGATCAGGTGCCGCAGCGATCGGCGGCGGCGGAGCCCGGCGCGCGGCGCGTGAGCTTCCAGGTCGAACCGAGCGGCTACCGGCACTGGCGGCTGACCGTCGAGGGCCCGGTCGCGACGCTGGCGATGGACGTTGACGAGCACGGCGGGCTGGATGAGGGCTACGAGCTGAAGCTGAACTCGTACGACCTCGGCGTGGACATCGAGCTTTACGACGCCGTGCAGCGGCTCCGGTTCGAGCACCCGGAGGTCCGCACGGTCGTGCTGACCAGCCTGAAGGAGAAGATCTTCTGCGCGGGCGCCAACATCCGGATGCTGGCCGCCGCGTCCCACCCGTGGAAGGTGAATTTCTGCAAGTTCACCAACGAGACGCGCAACGGCATGGAGGACGCGTCGGCGAACTCCGGCCAGGCCTACCTGGCCGCGCTGAACGGCACCGCGTCGGGAGGCGGCTACGAGCTGGCGCTGGCGTGCGAGCACATCATGCTCATCGACGACCGCTCGTCAACGGTGGCACTGCCGGAACTGCCCCTGCTCGGGGTGCTGCCGGGCACGGGCGGGCTGACCCGGGTGGTCGACAAGCGCCACGTCCGCCGCGACCTGGCTGACTATTTCGCCACGAAGTCCGAGGGAGTGGGCGGGCAGCGGGCCGCGGCCTGGAAGCTGGTCGACGAGGCCGTCCCGCGGCCCGGGTGGGACCAGGCCGTGGCCGAGCGGGCCGCCGAGCTGGCATCCCGCTCCGGCCGCCCGGCGGGCGCGCGGGGGATCGCGCTGACCCCGCTGGCCAAGCGGCGCGACGACGACCGGATCGGCTACCCGCACGTGACCGCCGCGCTGGACCGGGCCGCCGGCACGGCCACGATCACCATCACAGGGCCGGAGCAGGAGGCTCCCCCCGACGCGGTCGCGATCCACGAGGCTGGCGCGTCGTTCTGGACGCTCGCGATGACCCGCGAGCTGGATGACCTGATCCTCGACCTGCGCGCCAACGAGCTCGAGATCGGCACGTGGGTGATCAAGACCGCGGGCGAGGCCGAGCGGGTGCTGGCCTGGGACCAGCTGCTGCTGGACCAGGCCGGCGACTGGCTGGCGAACGAGATCGTGCACTATCTCAAGCGCACCCTGAAGCGGCTGGACGTGACCAGCCGCAGCCTGATCGCGCTGATCGAACCGGGCAGCTGCTTCGCCGGGTCGCTGCTCGAGCTCGCCCTGGCCGCCGACCGTTCCTACATGCTGTCCGGGGTATTCGAGGAGACAGACGCGGCCGCGGCGCCGGCGGCGGTCACGACGGGCGCGATGAACCTGGGCCCGCTGCCGATGGGCAACGGGCTGACCCGCCTGCAGACGCGGTTCCTCGGCGACGACGCGGCGCTGGCGGCCGCGGCTGACCGGGCCGGCCGGCCGCTGGAGGCCGAGGCGGCCGAGCGGCTCGGCCTGGTCACCTTCGCCCCCGACGACATCGACTGGGACGAGGAGGTCCGCATCGCGGTGGAGGAGCGGTCCAGCTTCAGCCCCGATGCGCTCACCGGCCTGGAGGCCAACTACCGCTTCGCCGGCCCGGAGACGATCGAGACGAAGATCTTCGGCCGGCTGAGCGCCTGGCAGAACTGGATCTTCAACCGGCCCAACGCGTCCGGCCCGGACGGCGCGCTGCGCCGGTTCGGCACCGGGCAGCGCGCCCACTTCGACCGGAAGCGAGTCTGAGCGATGACCACGAGCGCCGACTACACCGAGAAGATCCCGAACAACGTCGACCTGCACGAGGACCGGCGGCTGCAGCGGGCGCTGGAGTCGTGGCAGCCGAACTTCCTGTCCTGGTGGGAGTCGATGGGGCCGTCGCTGCCGACGCAGGATGTCTACCTGCGTACCGCGATCAACGTTGGCCGGGAGGGGTGGGCGCACTTCGGGCACGTCGCCATGCGCGACTACCGGTGGGGGATCTTCCTGGCCGAGCGCGACCCGGGCCGGCGGATCGGCTTCGGAGAGCACCGGGGGGAGCCGCCCTGGCAGAAGGTCCCGGGCGAGTACCGCTCCGAGCTGCAGCGGCTCATCGTCGTGCAGGGCGATACCGAGCCCGCTTCGGTTGAGCAGCAGCGGAACCTGGGCGCTACCGCGCCGAGCCTGTATGACCTGCGCAACCTGTTCCAGGTCAACGTCGAAGAGGGCAGGCACCTGTGGGCGATGGTGTACCTGCTGCATGCCCACTTCGGCCGCGAGGGGCGCGAGGAGGCCGAGGAACTGCTGCACCGCAACTCCGGCAGCCAGGACGCCCCGCGCATCCTCGGCGCCTTCAACGAGGAGACCCCCGACTGGCTGTCGTTCTTCATGTTCACCTACTTCACCGACCGCGACGGCAAGTATCAGCTCGGCACGCTCAAGGAGTCGGCCTTCGACCCGCTGTCGCGCACCTGCGAGTTCATGCTCAAGGAAGAGGCGCACCACATGTTCGTCGGGACCACCGGCATCGACCGCGTGGTCGAGCGCACCGCGCAGCTGATGGCCGAGCATGACGCCGACGAGGTGGCAGCGCGCGGCGGCATCCCGCTGGACGTGATCCAGAAGTACCTGAACTTCCACTACTCGGTGTCGCTGGACCTGTTCGGCGGCGAGACGTCGACGAACGTGGCCAACTACTACACCGCCGGGCTGAAGGGCCGATGGCTGGAAGAGCGCCGCCGTGACGACCACACGCTCACCAGCGAGTCGCTCATGGTGGACGCCGTCACGGACGACGGGCAGATCGGCCAGACCGAGGTGGCCGCGCTCGTCGGGCTGAATACCGACCTGCGCCGGGAGTACATCGCCGACTGCGAGAGCGGCGTGAAGCGGTGGAACCGGATCCTGGCCGGAGCCGGGCTCGACCTGCGGCTCAAGCTGCCGCACGTGGCGTTCAACCGCAGGGTCGGGGCGTTCGCGGGCATCGAGGTGACACCGGACGGGGAGCGCCTGTCAGCCGACCAATGGGAGCACCGCCAGGGGGAGTGGCTGCCGACCGAGGTAGACAAGACCCACGTCCGCTCCCTGATGCAGCCCGTGCACGAACGCGGCAAGATCGCGGCCTGGATCGCCCCGCCCCGCAACGGGATCAACGGCAAGCCGTTCGACTACGACTACGTCCACCTGTATTAGCCCTGGGGGGCAGGACCCCCCAGGACCCTCCTCACAGAGCGCCGGGGTCACCTGACGGCGAGCGCCGGAATCGGCCCGTCGTGGTCCGGTAGCGCTCCGTTGACGTCTCGGCCTGCTCCGTCCGCGGATACCGGCTTCCGGCAGCCGGGAACTCACCGGTCGTGGCCGGGACGCTCTCCTCCTCCGGTGAGCCGGCCGGGTACGCCGCCGCGCCGGACGCCTGCGAGAACTCCAAGTCGTCGGCGGAGCTGAGCGGCCCGACCGGGCCGGTCAGCGGGCTTCCCGCGGTGATCGAGCCGTTCTTCACCACCAGCGCGGTGACTGAGGCACCGACGATGAACCAGGCTCCGCCGAGCGCGCCGAGAAGCCCGCCGAACAGGCCCACCGCCCGGTGCGTCGCCAGGACGACCAGCAGCCCGCCGAGCAGGGCCGCCGCGCCGGGGACGATCGACAGCCACAGCCGACCCGACGTGTAATGCAACGCCTTGTCCGGCGTGTAGGCGTAGTGGAAGTACGGGCCGACGAACGGGACCAGGCCGCCCCATGCGCCCAGCAAGATCAGCAGCACACCGCTCACACCGCCGCGACTGCGCGGAATTCGTGTCACGCTAGCCATAGCGCTCACTCCCTCCGTAATCGGGGGATTAAGACTTTCACATGTTGGGTACCCGGGGGGGCCGCTCCCTAAGCAAAGGGCTGGTAAATGCGTGAATACGGCGCCCCAAGCAGCTTGCTGCCGCACCGTGACCAGCAGGTATGGTCACGCTCGTGGACCCGAGCAGGCTTGCTCCGCTAACCGGGCGCACCTGACCATGCAGGTCATCGCGACTGCCGGGCACGCGGGTCACGGCAAGTCCGCCCTGGTGCGGGCGCTCACCGGGATGGACCCCCGCCCCCCCGAGCCGCAGCGCCCCCTCGGCCCGGCAGCCGAGCTTGGGTTCGCCTGGATGACCCTGGCCTCAGGGGGGCAGCTGGCGTTTGTCGACGTGCCGGGCCACGAGCGGCTCCTCCCGAGCATGATCGCCGGGGTCGCACCGGTCCCGGCCGTGATCTTCGTGGTGGCCGCCGACCAGGGCTGGAGATCCCAGTCCGCCGAGCACCTCGCGGTGCTCGGCGCCCTGGGGATCCGCCGCGGCGTGCTGGCCGTCACCCGCGCCGATCTCGCCGACCCGGGCCCAACGCTCGCGCTGGGCGCCGAGCGGATCGCCGCCAGCCTGGACGAGGCCGAGGCGGTCGCGGTGAGCGCGGTGACCGGGGAGGGCCTGCCTGATCTGGCGGCCGCGCTCGCCCGCCTGGCCGGCAGCCTCCCGGTGCCGGATGCCGGCGCGCCGGTGCGGATCTGGGTCGACGGCACCTACACCGGCACCGGCACGGTCGTGACCGGGACGCTGCCCGCCGGCACGGTGCGGACCGGCGACGAGCTCGTCATCTCTCCGTCGATGCGGCCGGTCCGGGTCCGGGACATCCAGTCGCTGGGCGAGCCGGCCGCCGAGCTGGCCGGGCCGGCCAGGGCCGCGTTCAGCCTGGGCGGCGCCAGCCACGAGCATCTCGGCCAGGGCATGGCGCTGGTGCACCCGGGGCGCTGGACGCTGACCGACGTCATCGACCTCAGGGTCCTGATGCCGGGCTCGCCGGGCAGCGCGCACCCACCGCGTCTGCCACGCGCGGTGACCCTGCACACCGGAGCCGCGCGGCCGATGGCCCGGGTGCGGCAGATGGGCAGCACGATGGACAGGCTCACGGTGCGCGAGCCGGTACCGCTGCACGTGGGCGACCGGGTCCTGCTGCGTGATCCCGGTGCGAGCGAAAGGCACACGGGCCGGCCATCCGTGCTCGGGGCGGTCGTACTGGACGTGGCGCCTCCGCCGCTGGCCCGCCGCGGAGCGGGCGCATCGGCCACACGGGAACTCGCGACCTGGCCCGACGCGCCGACCGCCGCCGACTTGCTGCGCCGGCACGGCCTGCTACGGGCCAGCGCCCTGCTGGCCATGGGTGTCAGCGAGCACCCCGAGCCGGTGTGCGGCGAGTGGCTCGCGGACCCCGGGCACTGGGCGGATCTGGCCCGCCGCCTCGGCGAGGCCGTCGCCGTCCAGGCGGGCCGGGAGCCACCGGCGCCCGGCGGTGCTGGCCCTAGGCCAAGAGGGGACGACCCCGCTTCATCGGCTGCTTATGGCGCAAGCTGCGCGGGCCTGTCGCTCGACGCGGCCCGCGCGGCCCTCGGCCTGCCCGATCGCCGCCTGGTCGAGGCCCTCGTCCGGCCGCCGCTGCGGATCCGCGACGGCGTGGTCCAGATGACCGAGCCAGCCGGAGGTACCGTCGCGGCCGCCCTTCCGGCCGCGGTGCAGGTGCTCCTGGCCGACCTGGACGCCGCGCCGTTCGCCTCTCCCGATGCCGGCAGGCTCCGCCAGCTCGGCCTTGACGTCCGGGCGATCGCGGCAGCCGAGCGCGCCGGGTTCGTGCTGCGGATCAGCGACCAGATCGTCCTGGCCCCCGGCGCCGACGCGCAGGCCGGTCGCGTCCTGGCCGACCTGCCGCAGCCGTTCACGGCCGCCGAGGCCAGGCAGGCTCTGCACACCACGCGCCGCGTCGCGATACCGCTGCTGGAGTTCCTGGACCGGGCCGGTATCACCGAGCGGCTTCCCGATGACCGCCGCAGGCTGCTCGCTGCGACTCCGCCCCCGCTCAGCCCGCCGGCCTGCTGAACCGCGTCGCCGACCACGTGCCCGGCTCAGCCGGGGGCTGGCCGGACGAGATCCAGCGGGCCAGCACCGCCGCCGTGGCCGGCGCGTTCAGGATGCCGGTCCTGAAGTGACCGGCGGTGAGCCAGGCGTTCTCCAGCCCCGGGACCCGGTCGATGACCGGGCGCCGGTCGGGGTGGCGGGGACGGAAGCAGCACCACTGGTAGGCGATGCCCAGCCCGTTCAGGACCGGCAGCGCTGCGACCAGACCGCTCATGATCGACTCGATGACGTCAGGCTGGACGGCCGGGTCCTCGTCCCCGACATCGAACGTCCCGCCCGCCAGCAGACGCCCGTCCTCGATCTGGGTCGCTACCGGCGCGACGATGCCGGGCAGCCTGACCGAGGTGGGCTCCGTGACCAGCAGGTGGCCCTTGACCCGGTCCGACGGGATGTTCAGCGGCAGGCCATCGAGCGCCGGCGGCTGGCCGGTCGCGAAGACCACGATCCCCGGGTCGATGTCGCCTGCCGACGTGGCCACCGTCACCAGGCGGTCGCGGCGGATGGTGACGCCGGTCGCGGCGACTCCCGTGGCGACCCCCGGCAGCCCCGCGGCAAGCCTGGCCACCGCGCGCAGCGGGTTGACCCGGGCCTGGCGCCGGATCAGCGCGCCCTCCATGGATCGGGCCAGGCTCGGGATGAGCTGCTCCACCTGGCCCGGGGCCAGCCACTCCACCGCCGGAGGCTGGTGCGCGGCGAAGCCGCCGGGATGCGGCGCCAGCCCGATCCAGTCGATCTCGACCAGCCCCACCCCGCCAGGCAGCCGATGCTCAAGCTCCCGCCACCGCTCCAGGCTGGCGCGCTCCAGGTCAACCAGCGGTTCCGGGTCGCTCCACTGATGCGGCTCCGGGATCAGCAGCCCTGTAGCGCCCCCAGTGGCCCCGGTGCCCAGGCGGCCGGTCTCGATCAGCAGCACAGAGCCGAGCCCGGCCTCGTGGCAGGCGGCCGCCGTCGCCACCCCCATGATCCCGCCGCCCACCACCAGGATGTCCGGGCGCGGATCGGGAATGGCTGCGTGACCGCGGCCGAGCCCTGCGCGCTCCGCCGGGGTGAGCTGATCGCGCCAGATGGCGCCTTCGACAGTCATGGACCCTTCCCTCGCCTGTGTCAGTCATCCCGGTCACTGGCACGCCGCAACGGCCGACCAGGGAAGTCAGCCGATGTTATAGTGCACCTGCCTGTAATTACTGGAATGTTCACAGGCTCGTCGCCGTCGGTCGAGCGACTCCCCGGATGGGGCGGGCGGTGCCGGCCAGGGGGCCCGCGGGCGCCGCGCGTAGCCTGAGCAGAGTTACCAGCGCGCGCGTCGGCCACCCCGTCATCCGTTCCCGGGCACGCGGGCCGAGATTCAGGCCCGGCCGCAAATGGCATCGGGTCCTGGCGCGCGGGCCATCGCGTTAGGTAGGCCGGCTCCCCGCGGCTAGGCTGAGATCATCGCAGCAGATTGACAGATGAGCAGACAGGGCCTGCTGGGAGAGGAGGTGGCGCCGTGCTGGCCGACTCGTACGGACGCGTGGCGACAGACCTCCGGGTCTCGCTCACTGATCGCTGCAACCTGCGCTGCAGCTACTGCATGCCGCCCGAGGGGCTGGAATGGCTGCCGAAGCCCGCGGTGCTCACGGACGACGAGGTGGCCAGCCTGGTGGGGATCGCCGTCGCGCTGCTGGGCGTGACCGAGGTCCGCTTCACCGGCGGCGAGCCGCTGCTGCGCCGCGGCCTGGTCGGCATCGTGGCGCGTACCGCCGCGCTGCGCCCGCGCCCGGAGATCTCGCTGACCACTAACGGGATCGGCCTCGACCGGCTTGCGGAACCCCTGCGCGCGGCCGGCCTGGACCGGATCAACGTATCGCTGGACACGTTGCGCCCGGATACGTTCCGCGCCCTCGCCGGGCGGGATCGCCTCGGCGACGTGCTGGCCGGCCTCTCGGCGGCCGGTGCGACCGGCCTGGCCCCCGTCAAGGTCAACGCGGTGCTCATGCGCGGCGTCAACGATGATGAGGCCGTGCCCCTGGTGCGGTTCTGCCTGGAGCGCGGCTACCAGCTGCGGTTCATCGAGCAGATGCCGCTGGACGCGCAGCACGGCTGGCGCCGCGGTGACATGGTGACGGCCGACGAGATCCTGGCGGTCCTGTCGGCCGAGTTCTCGCTGACGCCGGACGATCCGGCAGCCCGAGGGTCAGCCCCCGCGGAGGCGTTCCTGGTCGACGGCGGTCCCGCACGGATCGGCGTGATCGGCTCGGTGACCCGGCCGTTCTGCGCCGCCTGCGACCGGGTCAGGCTCACCGCCGACGGCCAGGTCCGCAACTGCCTGTTCGCGACGGCCGAGAGCGACCTGCGCGGGCCGCTGCGGTCCGGCGCGAGCGATGCGGAGATCGCCACGCTCTGGCGCCGAGCGGTCGCATCAAAACTGCCCGGCCACGGAATCAACGACCCCGGCTTCCTGCAGCCAGCCCGGCCGATGTCAGCCATCGGCGGCTGACGCACACGTTATCATCACAGGTCAGGTGCCCTGACTCGAACATTTTTGGCCGGTCTGGTAACGTCCCGAGGCCAGATGACGTCATCAAGCGGGCCTTTGACCAGCAGGGCCGCAACTGTCGGATCTTGGTAACGCGGGGGCTAGGCGGCGGGGGCTTTGAGCGGTCCTCTGGCCGGGTGACGTACGACCCGCGCCCGCGCACCACGTAGACCAGGCCCTCGGCAACCAGGACTCGCACCCGGCGATGAAGGCGCGCTGTCGGCGTGCACGCGAGCCGGGCATTCCCCGGCCTGGTGCTGACTGCAGGGTGCTATGGCTGCGGGTGGCTGAGGGTGGCCTGCTGGCGGGCGAGGATGACGCTGACCGGGTGGTCGGCGAGCTGGTAGCGGATGATGCGGCCGTCTCGTTCGGTGGTGACGATCTGGGCGGCGCGCAGGTGGCGCAGCGCCTGGGAGACGGTGGTGTCGTTGAGGCCGGTCGCGGCGACCAGGTCCGAGACGCTGATCGGCCCGGCGGCGCTGATGCAGGTCAGCAGGGCGAGCCGAGTGGGGTCGGCGAGCACGGCGAAGTGCGCTGCCCGTGTCCGGGCGGATCCGGGGTCGCCAAGGGCCTCGATGGCCTGGCAGACGCGTTCGGAGTCGATGATGCGGTGGTCGGCGCGTTCGGCGGGCAGGAGGTGCACGAGGCGAGTATGCCACGACGCTGACTTAATAGCTGATTATCTGATCAGCCTTGACGGGCGGGGGGCGGGCTCGCTACCTTGTCCCTGCCCTGGCCGCCCGCCGGGGCGGCTAGCAGCACAGCGAAGTCCGGTGAGATCCCGGCACTGTCCCGCAACGGTGAAGCCCCCTTCCGGGGGATGAGTCCGGTCGCCTGGGCTGCCTGGCCGGCGAAACCAGTCCTCGGAGGAAGGGCGGTTCGCGCGGCGGCTCCGGCCTCCCGCAAGAACTCTCTTCGTCCTCCGGCTATCAGGAGGATGAGCCACGATGGAACACGCGGGACGCCTGCGGGCGGTACGAGCTGCGCTGACCCCGGCGGAGTGGGGGCGCTTCGGCGCCATGGCAGGGGCAGTGGCGACGCTGAACGCGGCGGGGTGGGGGATCTTCGTGTTCGCTATCGCCCCGCATCATTTCCGCTACCAGGGCCTGGGCCTGGGGCTGGGAGTGGCGCTCACCGCATGGACGCTCGGGGCGCGCCACGCCTTCGACGCCGACCACATCTCGGCCATCGACAACACCACCCGGAAGCTCATGGCCGACGGGAAACGGCCGCTGGGCACCGGGTTCTTCTTCGCCCTCGGCCACTCCAGCATCATCGTCGTGGTCGGGGCCGGCCTGGGAGTCGCCGCCAGGGCCATCTTCGGCGCCGTGGTCGACCCCAGGTCCGGGTACGAGACCATCGGCAAGGTAGTCGGCACCTCGCTGGCCGCCAGCTTCCTCTACCTGATCGCCGCGCTCAACCTCGTCGTGCTGGCCGGGATCCTCAAGGTGTTCCGCGGCCTGCGGGCCGGGGCCTTCGACGAGAACGAACTGGAACGCCAGCTCCAGGCCCGCGGGCTGATGTGGCGGTTCTTCGGCCGGTTCATGCGCTCGATCACCAAGACCTGGCATATGTACTTCGTCGGGCTGGTCTTCGGGATCGGCTTCGACACCGCCACCGAGGTCCTCCTGCTCGCCGCCACCGCCGCGGCCGCCGCCCAGGGCCTGCCCTGGTACGCGGTGCTGGCCCTGCCCCTGCTGTTCGCCGGCGGGATGACCCTGTTCGACACCGCCGACGGATGCTTCATGAACTTCGCCTACGGCTGGGCATTCGCCCGCCGCGCCGGATTTGCCATCGCCGGGCTGTTCGTCGTCGTCTGGGCCATCGCCATCGCCTACTGGAAACTCGGCGGCCTCGACCAGCGCTGGACGCCGGCTGGCGCGGATCAGGCGCCGGACACCGAATCGGCCTCGGGCTGATGAGCCCAGGTTCTGCACCATCGTCATCCGAGACCTTCGGTCCTTGAGGACGTGCGTAATTGCGGATCAAGCTGCTGACCTGGGCCTGGTAACGTCTTGCCGATGTCAGCCATCGGCGGCTGAGATACTCCGGCTGGTCACCGACGGCTGACCGGCCGAAATGGAGGCGCGGGATGAACACGCTCGAGAGCTGGACCGAGGCCGCCTGCGCTGAGCTCGGCATCGACCCGGCCATCATGGACACCAGGACGGTGCTCGACATAGCCCGGGACGTGGCCCACCAGGTGGCACGCCCGGCCGCTCCGCTGACCGCGTACCTGCTGGGCGTCGCCACCGGGCGGGGCCAGCCCCTGGACGAGGCGGCGGAGCGGCTCCGCGACCTCGCCGCCCGCTGGCCGGCCGCCGACGCCGCAGGCTAATCTTCCCTGCACGTCGCCAGCCGAGCGCTGCTGCCGCCGCCTCCCGATCGCCGCTGCCGCCGCCTCCAGACGCCGCCGGTGCGCCTGCGGTTCGCTAAGGCGCCGAGCGGCCACCTGTGACATGTGCTTCCTGAGCGCGGGCTTGCCATGTTCTAATGAACGATATATCTTTGAGATATCTAGAGCTACCGACGACAGTCCAGGACATGCCTGAGACTAACCCGTCGCCGGAGCGAACGGCAAGGAGTGAATCCATGCGAGAGCGAGAAGAAGAAGGCTGGCAGCGCCGCGGAGACGAAGAGGGCTGGCGGCGCGGCGGAGACGAAGAGTTTGCCTGGCGGCGCCGCGGCGGCCGCCGTGGCCATGTCCGCGGTCCCGGGTTTCCTGGGCGGGCCGTCATCACAGGTGGCCCGCACTTCGGCGGACCCGGCTGGTGGCTGGGCGAGCCGGGCATGGGGCGCGGGCCCCGGGCCAAGCGCGGTGACGTCCGCGCCGCGGCGCTGGCCCTGCTGGCCGAAGGGCCGATGAACGGCTACCAGATCATCCAGGAGATCGGCGAGCGGAGTGACGGCGTATGGCGGCCTAGCCCCGGATCCGTCTACCCGGCGCTGCAGCAACTGGAGGACGAGGGGCTGATCGTGGCCCAGGCCGACGAGAGCGGCCGGAGGAGCTACCGGCTCACCGACCAGGGCCGCGACTACGTCGAGGCCCATCCAGACGAGATCCGCGCCCCGTGGGACGCGGTGGCCAGCTCGGTCGGAGACTCCGCGATCCAGATGCGCCACCTGCTCGGGCAGGTGGGGATGGCCGCTTTCCAGGTGCTGAGCGCCGGCAGTGACGCTCAGGCGCGGCAGGCGCGCCAGATTCTCACGGACGCGCGCAAGGCCCTGTACCGGATCCTCGCCGCCGATGACGAGGACGCCGCCGACGGCGGAGCCAGCGCGCAGGACAGCGCTGATCACGTCTAGTCTCAGAAAGCGACAACGCAAGGGAGGCAGCAGCGGTGGCGACGCAGTGAAGGGGGCAGAGGAGGCCGGCGGGGCGGGCGCAGGCAGCCCCGTGATAAGCAGCCCCGTGGCAGGCGACGAGCCTGGCGGGAACGGCCGCAGGCCGGAGGCGGTGATATACGTCTCCGGCCTGACCAAGCAGTACGGAGAGGTCCAGGCCGTACGCGGCATCGACTTCGAGGTGACCAGGGGAGAGACCTTCGGCTTCCTCGGGCCCAACGGCGCGGGCAAGACCACGACGATCAAGATCCTCTGCACGCTCGCTAACGCCACGTCGGGCACTGCCCGCGTGGCCGGGCACGATACCGCGACCGAACGCGACTCGGTCCGTCGCAACATCGGGCTGGTGTTCCAGGACACCACCCTGGACACCTACCTGACCGCCGAGCAGAACCTGCGCTTCCATGCCGAGCTCTACGGGGTGCCCAGCGCGGCCGTGGCGCCCCGGATGCGGCAGGTCATGGACATGGTGGGCTTGTGGGACCGCAAGGACAGCCTGGTCAGCACCTACTCGGGCGGTATGCAGCGGCGACTGGAGATCGCCCGCGGCCTGCTGCACGCGCCGCACGTGCTGTTCCTCGACGAGCCGACGGTTGGCCTGGACCCGCAGACCCGGGTATCGATCTGGAACTACATCAACGACCTGAAGCGCCGCGAGGACATTACGATCTTCCTGACCACCCACTACATGGACGAGGCCGAGAACTGCGACCGCATCGCGATCATCGATCACGGCAAGATCGTGGCGATCGACACGCCCGAGGCGCTGAAGGCCAGCGTGGGCAAGGACCGGGTGCAGATCCACACCGCCGACAACGGCGCGGCCATCACCGCGCTCGCAGACACGTTCGGCCTCGAGGCCGCGATGCACGAGGGCGCGGTGACCTTCTCCGTGGCGTCCGGCGAGCAGTTCGTGCCGCGCCTGTTCGCGGAGTTCTCCGTGCCGATCCGCTCAGTCAGCGTCTCGCGGCCCTCGCTCGACGACGTCTTCATGAGTTACACAGGCAGCACGATCCGAGACGCCGAGGCGTCAGGCACCGACGCCATGCGTCAGATGGTCCAGCGCTTCCGGGCGGGAAGGCGATAGGCGATGTCCACTCAGACCACAGGCGGGGCAACCACGGGCGTAACAACCACCGCGGGCGGCCAGCTTGTCGACGAGATCCGGGTCGCGGTCCCCGAGGGCGGCCTGCGGCACGACTTGCGTGCGGTCGGGATCGTCTGGCGGCGGGAGCTGATCAGGTTCCGCACCGACCGGCTGCGGGCCGTCACATCTCTGATCCAGCCGGTGTTGTTCCTGTTCGTGCTCGGCACCGGGCTCGGCGCGCTCGCGGGCCGGAGCCTGCCGCCCGGGATTAGCTTCAAGACCTTCATCTACCCGGGCGTTCTGGCCATGTCGGTACTCTTCACTGCCATTTTCTCGGCCGCATCCATCGTGTGGGACCGAGAATTCGGCTTCCTACGCGAGATCCTGGTCGCTCCGGTCAGCCGCGCCTCGATCGTGATCGGCAAGACCCTGGGCGGGGCGACGATCGCGACCTTCCAGGGAATCATCTTCCTGATCCTGGCCGGCTTCGCGGACGTGCCCTACAACCCGGTGCTGATTATCACGCTGATCGGCGAACTCCTACTGCTGTCGTTCACCCTGACCGCGTTCGGCGTGATGATGGCGGCCAGGATCAAGCAGTTCCAGGCGTTCATGGCGCTCACCCAGATGCTCGTGATGCCGCTGTTCTTCCTATCCGGCGCGCTGTACCCGCTGAGCGGCCTGCCGGCCTGGCTCAGCGTTCTCACCCGGATCGACCCGCTCACCTACATAGTGGGCCCCATGCGGCACGCCGTGTTCAGCCACCTGACCACGACCATGGGTGCGGTGTTCGAGCAGCGCCTGTCGCCCGGAATCACCTGGGTCGGCTGGGTGGTCCCCGTTGGCCTGTCGCTGGGGATCGTGGCCATCATGGGCCTCGGCATGACCGCGATCGCGATCGCCGAGTTCCGCAAGACCGAGTAAGCCGGGAAGCCGCAGCCGAGACAGCCATCAGTCCCTTGTTGCCTATCCGGACTGCTGCCCACCCACGGTGCCGGAACTCTCAGAGAAAAGAAAGAGCGACGCCGGGTGGCTACGGGGGCAAACCACCCGGCGTCGCATTCATCGGCGCTCCGACGGGGGCCCGGAACGCCGGCATCGGTGCCCCGGCGGGGGACCAGAGCACCGGCAAACATGTTACACCGAACCCCCCCCTTGTGCGTCAAGACCGGATTACAAGCGAATCTCGGCATGGACGCCAGTCGATCGCCCCTGATCAGCTGTTTTCCTGTGACCTTTCGTATCTCGTTCAGCCACTGCGCTCAGACGCGCCGTTTGTGCCCGGAATGTCGGCCTCGCCGGGCTCAGCGGCGTCCGTATCTGCAATCCCATCCGGGCGCTGGCTCCGGGAGGGCGGCGCGAATCGCTGCGGCAGGTTCGGCACGTAAGGCCGGAAGCCGCTGCGTCCGGCTGGCTCGCGGCCGCCATTGGCGAAGACAACGGCAAAGTACGGTATGGCGATCGCGCCGACCGCGGGGATGGCGGTCAGCCACCCGGCGCCGTTCACGAACAGCACCACGGCGATCACGAAGCAGACGAGCCGGATGCCCATCATGATCAGGTACCGGTGCTCGCGGTACCTGATGTCCTCCGACATCGGCCGCCGTGCCTCGGTGACCACATGGGCGTGCTCACGGCGCGAACGGGGCGTGGCTCTCACGGTTCCAAGGTATGCCCGTGCCGCCTCCGCGTCACGCCCCGGCACCAGATCAGCGCGGCAGCCGCCGGGCAGCCGGGCGGCCGTGTCCACCGACGACACCTCGCGCAGCACCCGCGGCACCAGCCAGACCTGCCGCCACGCTTTCTCGCTGGCGCGGAGGGTTCGCTCGCGCCCCGACCCCCCGGCGTAGTAGTCGTAGACGTTACGGGGGAGCAGCTTTCGAGCGCGGCGTTGCAGCTCTGCGGCGCCGGGCGTCACGATTGTTCGGTATGGAGGAGAGATGACCGACCGCACGTATCGCGTCACCGAGATCGTCGGCACGTCGCCGGACGGGATCGAGCCGGCGATCCGGGGGGCGCTTCGGCGCGCCGCGCAGACCCTGCGGCACCTGGACTGGTTCGAGGTGACCCAGATCCGAGGCCAGATCGTCGACGGCGAGGTCGCTCACTACCAGGTCGGGCTCAAGCTGGGCTTCCGGCTCGAGGACACCTGAGGCTGCGGCGATCCGGGGGATAACCCCCGGACCCCGCCGTGCTTAGCTGGCCTGGCTGACGGAAGACATGTTGAAGCCGTCCACGCGCAGCGGCGGCATGGCGGCGCGGGTGAAGTAGTCGCTCCACTCCCGCGGCAGGGCCGGGCCGGTAACCCCGGCCTCCGTGATCCGGCCCAGCAGGGCCACCGGGCTCTCGTTGAACCTGAAGTTGTTCACCGATCCGGTGACCTCGCCGTTCTCCACCAGGTAGACCCCGTCCCTGGTCAGGCCAGTGAGCAGCAGGGTCTGCGGGTCGACCTCCCTGATGTACCACAGGCAGGTCAGCAGCAGCCCGCGGCCGGTGCTGGCGATCATGTCGTCCAGTGACGCCGCGGCGCCGGGAGCCTCTAGGATCAGGTTGCTGATCGCGGGCGTCACCGAGAGCCCGGACAGCTCGGCCGAGTGCCGGGTCTGGGTCAGCGCGGCCAGCTCGCCGTTGCGGATCCACGCGGTGGGGGCAAGCGGCAGTCCGTTGTCGAACACCGACGACTGGCGGCTGGAGGCGCGCGCGATCACGAACGGCGCGCACTCCAGGCCGGGCGCGGCCGGGTCGCTGCGCAGCGTCACCGGCTGGCTGGCCAGCCGCTCGCCGACCCGGGTGGGGCCTCCGGGCTTGCTGAACACCGTCCGGCCGTCCACCGCGTCCTTCGCTCCCGACGACCAGTACATGTAGATGAGCAGGTCGGCGACGGCGCCCGGCGGCAGCAGTGTCTCGTAACGCCCCGGGGGCAGCTCGACCCGGCGAGCCGCCCAGTCCAGCCGCCGGGCCAGGCCCGCCTCCAGCCCGCCCACGTCGACATCGGTGAAGTCACGGGTTCCCGCGCCGGCCCAGGCCGACCGGGCCAGATCGGCGGTTTTCGCGTTCAGCTCGACCTTCCCGGACGGCTGGTCGTGGCGCAGCCGCAGCCCGCTGGAGCTGCCGAGGAACAGTGAGTTGACCGAGTGCTCCGCGAACCCGTACAGCCGCCGCCCGCCTGCCGCAGCGGCGGCGAAGGCCTCGCCGAGCGCGCCGGCGAAGCCCCGCAGCACGCCGATCTCGGTCCCGCCCGGCAGCTCGTCCCAGCCCGGCGCCTGATCACCCGCAGCGTCGGCCTGGGATTGCTTCCCGAACGGACGGCGGTCGGCCGGGCCCGGCAGCTCTTGCGCGTCCTCAGCGGGGGAGGCCTCGGCCGCCGCCTGCTCGGCCTCGGTCACCACGTCGGGAATCTGATCGCCGCTGACGCCGGCCCGGGACACCACGCCGACCCTGGCCTGCGCGCCGTCGCGGCGGATGGCGATCACGGTGAGCCTGCGCGACCGGGAGATGCCGTTCGTGGTGAGCGTGTTGCCTGCCCAGCGCAGGTTCGCCGCTGACGTCTCCTCGGTGATCACCACACAGTCGTCGCACGTCGCGGCCTGCAGGGCCCGCTCGACGGTCTCCTGGGGCGCGATTGAATAGGGCGCGCTCATTCGCCGGCCTCGTCCGCGGTGTTGAGTATCCGGATTCCGCGCATGAGCACGGCGGGGCAGCCGTGGCTGACCGGCGCGACCTGGCTGGGCTGGCCCTTGCCGCAGTTGAACGCGCCGCCCAGCACGTAGGTCTGTGGCCCGCCGACCGCCTCCATCGAGTTCCAGAAGTCGGTGGTCGTGGCCTGGTAGGCGACATCGCGGAGCTGGCCGGCCAGCCGACCGCCGGAGATGGCGAAGAACCGCTGGCCGGTGAACTGGAAGTTGTACCGCTGCATGTCGATCGACCAGCTCTTGTCGCCGAGGACGTAAATCCCGTCCTCCACGCCGGCGATCAGGTCTGCGGTGGACGGGCCGCCGGAGGCCGGCTGCAGTGAGACGTTGGCCATCCGCTGGATCGGCATGTGGCCGGGCGAGTCGGCGAACGCACAGCCGTTGGAGGCGGCGAATCCCCGCGTCTGCGCCATCCGCCGGTCGAGCTGGTACCCGGTCAGCACGCCGTTCGTGATCAGGTCCCAGCATTGCGCTGCGACCCCCTCGTCGTCGTAGCCGATCGTCGCCAGGCCGTGCTCGGCGGTCCGGTCCCCGGTGACGTGCATCAGCGGCGAGCCGTACTGGAGGCGACCGAGCTGGTCCGGCGTGGCGAACGACGTACCCGCGTAGGCAGCCTCGTAGCCGAGCGCGCGGTCAAGCTCGGTCGCGTGCCCGATCGACTCATGGATCGTCAGCCACAGGTTTGACGGGTCGATAACCAGGTCGTACCGGCCGGCGCGGACCGCGGGCGCGGCGAGCTTCGCAGCCAGCAACTCGGGGAGCTCGCCGAGCTCGGCGGCGAAGTCCCAGCTCCCGCCCTCCGCCCGACTCCCCATTCCACCTTCACTGGCCCCCCGCACTGTCTCGGCCAGGAACTCATAGCCGCGGCCGACCGGCGGGGCCAGCGTGCGCATGGTCTCGAACCTGCCGCCGGCCTCCACGGCGACCGCGGTCACGCTCGGGTGGAGCCGCACCCGCTGCTGGGTGGCCGTGGTGGCCCCGTCGGAGTAAAACTTGCATTCCCGCACTTGCAGCAGCGACGCGTCCACGTGGTCGACCGCGTCATGGGCGAGCAGCCCGGAACTCCACCCGGCCAGCAGAGCGATCTTGTCAGCGAGGCCGACGCTGAACGGGTCCACCTCGTAGGCGGACGTCCAGCTGACCTCGCCGTGTGCGGCCTCCGGGGCCAGGTCGATCCGCTCGGTGTTGATGGCCGCCGCCACCCGCGCGACCGCGACCGCATCCGCGGCCGCGCGCACCGCCGCCTGCGTGGTCAGGTCGACCGCCGACGCGAATCCCCAGGTCCCGTCGACCACCACGCGCACGGCCAGGCCTAGGTCATCGGTGTCGTACAGGGTCTCCAGGCTCCCGTCCGACAGGCCGATCTGCTGGCCCCTGATGCGCTCCGCGCGGAAATCCGCGTGCTCCGCCCCCAGCTCGGTGGCCCGCTGCAGCGCGGCGTCCGCCAGCGCGCGCAGCGGATAGGCGGTGAACTCTGCGTCGATCGGGTTCGCCGGCCGGTCCGCGCTGTGGGTCACGGCACGCCAATCTATCCTGCTCGCGGCCCGCAGGCGCATCCCGGTCACGGCGGTCGCCCTGCGTCTCACCTGACGCAGGCGCCCCGCGCCGCCCGCTGTGGGCCGCAGGCTCCGGCGGCGGCTTGCCTGATTGGGGAGACCTTTCGGCCGTAATCGCGCAGTAGTTTCCCCAATCATGGAAATGCCGTCATGCAGAACGGCTCTGGTTACGCGACTGCTGGCGCGGCCGACGGTACATTCATGAGGGCCTCGCGGCGGCCGGAGCAGCACCGGTACGCTCGCCAGGATCCGATGTGCGACCCGACCAGTCGGAGGTACCGCCTGATGACCCGATCAGCCCTGGTGACCGGGGGGAACCGGGGAATCGGCCTCGCGATCGCCCGGCGGCTAGCCGCCGACGGGGACGCGGTCACCGTTACCTCCCGCTCCGGCGAGGAGGTCGACGGCCTGACCGTCGCACGCTGCGACGTGCGCGACGCTGCCGCCGTCGACGAGGCGTTCGCGCTGGCCGAGAAGGAACACGGGCCGGTCGAGGTGCTGGTGGCCAACGCCGGGATCACCCGTGACCAGCTGCTCGTGCTGATGAGCGAGGACGACTTCACCGCGGTGCTCGATACCAACCTGACCGGCGCCTACCGGGTGGCCAAGCGCGCCGTCCGCGGCATGATCCGGCTGAGGCGGGGCCGGATCATCTTCATCTCGTCGGTCGTGGGCCTGCTCGGCTCGGGCGGCCAGGTCAACTACGCGGCGTCCAAGGCGGGACTGGTCGGGCTGGCCCGGTCGCTGGCCCGCGAGCTGGGCAGCAGGTCGATCACCGTCAACGTGGTCGCCCCGGGGTTCGTCGACACCGACATGACCGCGGCGCTACCGGAGGACCGCAGAGCCGCGATCCTGGCCGGGGTCCCGCTCGGCCGCCTCGCGACCGCCGACGAGGTCGCCGCGGCCGTCGCGTTCCTGGCCTCGCCCGACGCGGGGTACATCACCGGTGCCGTCATCCCGGTCGACGGCGGCCTGGGCATGGGCCACTGACATGCCGGCCAGCGGGCGCCGGCCGGCGCGGAGGTTCTCATGGGAATCCTGAGCGGCAAGCGGGTACTGGTGACCGGGGTGCTCACGGACGCGTCGATCGCGTTCCACGTGGCGCGCATCGCGCAGCAGGAGGGCGCCACGGTCGTGCTCACCGGGTTCGGGCGGCTGACCCTGGTCGAGCGGATCGCGCGGCGGCTGCCCGAGCCGCCGCCGGTCCTGGAGCTGGACGTGACCGACACTGGCCAGCTCGCGTCGCTGGCCGACCGGGTGTCCGAGCACGTGGACGGCCTCGACGGGGTGGTGCACAGCATCGGCAACGCGCCGCAGTCCGCGCTGGGCGGCAACTTCCTGCACACACCGTGGGAGGACGTGGCCAGCGCGGTTCATATCTCCACCTACTCGCTGAAGGCCCTGGCCGTAGCGGCACTGCCGCTGATGAGCAGGGGTGGCGCGATCGTAGGGCTGGACTTCGACGCGAGTGTCGCCTGGCCGGGCTACGACTGGATGGGCGTGGCCAAGGCGGGACTGGAGTCCTGCGCCCGCTACCTGGCCCGCGATCTCGGGCCTCCGACCCCGAGCCCGCCGCGCGCGGGTGCGTGGCTCTGCTGTCCGACTGGTTCCCCGCCACCACGGGCGAGATCGTGCACGTGGACGGCGGCGCACACGCGATCGGCGCCTGACCAGTTTATCTCCGCCGGAACCCGCTCGGTGATCTTCCAGATCACGAGACGATTGCGGTTGCGTACCCATTTCAAAAGGTTGCCCGGTTCAACTGGACATACGCTCGCAAGGGCGTTTAGCTCCAGTAGACCTGACGACACATGCCGCGGCCCGGGCTGCGTGAACACTCCCGGCCGGGCCGGAAGGAGTAGCCGAATGAGACGCCATCGACTGAGGGTTGCGGCGGTGGCGGCGGCGATACTGGCCGCCGTTTCGCTGGCAGCCTGCGGAAGTTCCGGCAAGACGTCCACTCCCCCCACGAACAGCGCGGGCACGCCAGTGTTCGGCGGCACCCTGCGCTGGGTCGCGTCCGGCGATGTCGATCATCTCGACCCGATGTCCGCTTATTACACAGCGACGGGAATCCTTGAGCGTGCCTACGCCCGCCAGCTCGTCACCTATCCGTCGTCGAACAATTACCAGACGGCCACCACGATCGTGCCGGACGTCGCGACCGTGGTGCCGACCATGGCGAACGGCGGGCTCAGCTCGGACGG
>WNFI01123277.1_pt1 | contig 28874 bp, 18 predicted proteins | sample 5400471 | NCBI WGS metagenome assembly WNFI01 (sample SAMN13153348, study PRJNA577476) | soil metagenome | isolation source: 100 cm saprolite on Douglas fir-dominated hillslope | place: USA:California | collected 2013-09-17
GCACCGAATTTGCGCTGGCGACGTCGGCGTCCGCAGCTCCGCCGCGACGTTCGCCGAAATGACCGTCCGTGCAACGAACGGAGCCCCAGCGGCGGTAAGAGGCGGAGTCGGGTCGGTGACCGTCGACGGGCGTGGAAACAAACTACGTCTTTTTTCAGTCTGTCTCTATAAAGTTCCCAAATCGCGTCCTTTCGCCCGTACCGGACAGGCGTAGTCCGCATCCAAGGGACGAAGGAGGAAGACCCGCCCAAAACGTTCTCATACATCATTTTTGACCTGTCCCCTTTAGCTTCCTATCTCGCCGGTTCGTACCCTGCTATTTAGCGGCCTGACGTTTTTCGATCTCTTCTTGAGCTTTGATCCGCTTAAAAGCCACTCGGACGCCTTTTGCTCGGTGAAGCAACGCCGCACCAGATTCACTGAAAATGTGTGCGAGCATGTCTGTAATGAGCTCTCTCGCAGCTCTCATTTCAGCGATGTCACGATCAGAAATCAAAACATCAGAAACAGTCTCAGGATGGGTAATGCGATTTCTGATCTTTAACGCGGACTTTAACGCACGCCATTCTTTTGAGTCCACCCGCAATGGGGTTCGTGCGCCCGCCGTATCTGTAAAAAGATCGAACGCCGTGAATATTCTTTGAAGAGCACCATTGCGCCGTTCCAAATCTCGCTTCTCATCTTTACCAAGCGTACCTGGATAATAGATCTGAATTGTGTACCGCCTCATCCAACCTGCAATGCCCTCCGCGTAAGCGAACACAGCACGGCAATAGCCTCGTCGGAGAGTTGGGGAATCTTCAAGCACGAGCGATTCCTCGAGATAAAGAATATCTCCACCAAGCGCTTGTTCGATAACGTCAAACTCTCGCCAAATTTGCTCCTCGGGTTTCATTTTCTTTTTCCTCTCACTGTTAATTCCGGCGCCCAGCCCGGTTAATTCAAACCAAGCCAGTCGGAAAGACGCCAATCAGAGGGTCGAGTCCTGATTCTTGGATTTTGGTTGGATGGGAAATATCGAATCAAAGAATCAGGACTCGACCCTCTGGATTTTAACCTTTTCGGTAATTGGATGCAGCTAAGGACTTATACGCCCTACAAAAACACATTCCTTACCATCTAGCTTAAAATGGTCGCCCGACGATACCTTTGCCGTCGTGAGGTACGCTTCAGTGCCTGTCGCCGTCAATGTTCTACGATTAATAATCACAATAGCCTTCAATTTTTCCAAATTCAGTCTGGTTTTTATTTGTATAGCTAAAAAAGGAGGAAAATTCGTCCCAGCCATGCTTTTTAAAGTATCCAGTGCAATTTTTTCAGCTTCCTTAATCTGATTAGAATCGCATTGCGTTTTGATTTCATAGTTAAGAATCCACGCGCGAGAGGCTTGATTATAATTAAAACGGATCGGTACTGTCGTTTGTTTTTCGTTTTCCTCAGTTTGCCCGTGATCTTTTATTTCATTCACCTTCTGTGCTCCTGCTAAACCTTTCACCCTCGATAATACAGACACTAAGGAATCTGATACCGTTGTATTTGTTTTTACTGTATCGACGTCTGATGAATCTGACTCAACCAACCCGCGCCCTGTTGACTGAGAGTCAAGCGGGGCAACCGATGACTCCGACGAATTCGAAGGCGCCAAAGCAGATGCAACCTTCGCATCTGTAGAGAGAGTGCTCACGTTGGCCAAATTCGGATATTCAATTAGTGATCGTTCGATGGTATCGATCTTTTTTTCAAAGCCTTTACTCACCTCTGTCTTCACAGATGATTTTTCATCTAACAGAGCGTCCGTAAATCCTGATGATACACTCTTCGTTTGGTCATTCATTCGAGCATTGAACGCCGTAGATTCCATTCGCCGTCTTTGGCCTTGCATCGAGTTCTGCGCACTTTGTTGGATGATAGTAAGCGTTCTATCCACCCAAGCACTTTTACTTAAAAGTGGGGGTGTCAATAGAATCGCGCCTCCAAAGCCAACGACCGTTCCCAGATCCCGAAGGCGTCTTATTTGGGCTCTCGAAAATAAACCATGTTTAGTCAAAGAAGCTACGTCTGCAGCCAATTCGCTAAGCTCTAACTTCCATGTTTCAATCCGAAGCGGAAATCCAAGCTTCACCTGCGACCAAAGCATGCGACGCAAGGACACATTTGAATAACTGAACAACTGCCGCCGCAACCCATCGAGCTCTGCGCTCCTCGTATTGATATCTAACTCAGCAAAAGGTAAAGCTGTTGTGGATTTGACCAGTTGTTGGTTCAAAACGTTCTGCTCGCTGTTATAACCTGCTGTGAGCTGTTCTTTTTTTATTGAAAACTGTTTTTCAATAGCAGCGACTGCTGCTTGAACTCTTAAGACTATCGCACGTTCTTCGCTTGCCAACTGCGCCCGCCGAGGCGCGTATGCCTTAGCAACTTGAAGCTTGCTCTGATTTAACGCATTTTGAACCAGTTCGATCTGCGTCAATAGAACTGATTTTTCATATGCCGCATGAGTGTCAATTTTCTGCATTTCCGCGGAAGGCAATTTGGTTGGAATTTTGGATGCATACTGATTTTCCAATCCCGCTCGCCATCGAACCATAGAACTCGAACGAACCTGCCCGAATCCAGGTGTTTTACGCACCGCCCCAAACGTTACGTCGGCAGCAGTATTAATTCCCCGCGCAAGCAGGGAATATTTAAACCTGTTACCAACTTGCGGAATATGCGCGCCATCAATCGAGTGCTCTTTGAGATAGGTGTTAAGTGTGTCTTGGCGTAGCTTGGCCAATGCCTCGTCGAGCGTCCTGGCTCGACGTGCATCTACAGCATTAACTTGTACTTGGAAGGCACGGAGCTTCACATCCAATTGATAAATTTGCTGGTTGAATGTCTCGTGCTCTTCCGCGTCCAGCTCACGCTTCCTCTTCTCAAATGCGATTCTCTCTAAGCCCGCTCTGATATTGGCCTCTTTTATCTCTCGGCCTTGCTGGGAGACGATATTGTTGCACGTATCCTGAAAAGAAATGCCTAGATCAGTGATGCTCTTCTTAAATAAGCCGATATCCGTCTTTAGCTTTTCTCGCCGGTCCTTCTGTGCGTTTAAATTTGCATCTAAGACAACTAATTTCGCCGTAATCTCGTCTTTATTACGTTTTTCGGGCGACGATCGAAAATGAGTTTCCAATCGCTGTCTTACGAGGGAAAGCATTCCGATTTCAGGCAGTATGTACCAAAATATTTTATTGGCTCCGTTAAAGTAGACAAAAAGCACAAGACACATGGCCAATGCAAAAAACAAAACCATCTCACGATTGACGCTAGGCAAAGAGCCAAATTCTTTTTTTTCTATTAACACCGGTTTTTCTACAACCGGAGGCAGATGAGTTCTCCACCACTCGCCGGATTGCGGAACAATTATCACCGGAGAATCTTTAAATAACGTTTCGTCTAAAACGGGCACATCTATGGGTGTGAGACCAATCAATGCAGATATTTTTTCTGAAAGCGCAATTGTCGCTGTCGAGTTTGGGGGATTCCTCAGCGCAGTGAGTAGAGGTGAATGATTCGACAGAATATAATCATCCTGACTGAAGATGATGCAGTCATCTTTGCCAAGATCTCTGGCCGTTTTATATATACCTGGATTGTCGGCGACGATTCGAATGGATGAATAAATAATCCAATGTGAAAAATTATCGATGTATACCCCGAAATCAGATCCTTTGCGTTTCGGAAGCTGATAATTTCGGTGGCCGATCTCATGGGAGAGTAAACCAGAAAGTGTCGGCACGAACATTCCGTCGTAGTCGATGATTTTAATTTCACCATTTACTACGAGAACGTTTCCGTGCTGTAGATCTCCATGAGCAATACCGGCACCGGCCAATTCCCTAGCCATCGCAGCCCATTTTTTGGCCAAATCTATTAACCGCTGTCGATTCGTAAGGTTTCGCCCTACATAAACGTCGAGCAGTTCCCCCTGCATCCATCTCATTTTTATTAACGGATATATCTTACCGGCTACTCGAATCCCATTCGGTTGATATTCAAAATCGACTGTGTAGCTCAGACGCGCAGCTTTCAGGGCTTTACTGATCTCGTCATAACGCCGATTTGTATCCTCCTCCCCTTTGACAAAACAACGAACGGCCCATGACCCAGTCGGCGTAGACATCCTGTAAACGCAGGCGAACATTCCCGCGATAGCTCTGGGTAAGCCGAGAGGAGTTGTTTCGACATTTCCGGATTTTAAATCCGGATCAGCGAAGCAGGTCTTGGGAAATTGTATGGCCTCATTGTATTCTTGGTGTTGAGGCCAGTTCATAGCTCAATCTCCTAATTCGATCCAAACCAAGGTGTAATCATCGTTTTTGAGTTTACCTTGCTGACGTAGTTCTCGTGTCCACTCGTGAAATGACTTTTCCGTGCGTAGCATTTGATCAAGCGACTCGAATGGATTTTCATCGGTCGTAAGCGAATCAAGAATCCAGATAGCAAGTGCATCTGTAACCAAATAGATTCGCTCACGAGCGCCCAGAGTGCCCTTTATATGAACTCCAACATCTTCGAGGATTGTAGAGTCATCTGCGCGGCTCGAAACAAGCAAAGGTCGGACTTTCAGATCATTAGAATTAGAGCTTGGGAAAGCCGTGACAGCCCCATCGAACCCAATATGGAAAAGCGAACTGTCGCCGACACTAAACGCATTCCAAAGCATCAACCCTTCGCTATCTTTTATGAGGGAAACTCCCAGGACCGAAGCAAACGCACCTTGCTTTAGCTTTTGCTCGGCATACCAGGGAAGCTCTTTTGTGGTCACTTGCTCCAACCAACATGCTCTTAACCGGGGAAGCTCGCGAGACATAGCACCAACGTCACCCTCGCAAGCGACATACGCGTTTACCAATTGGTTTGCCCAGATTTTAGAAAACGACGTTTCCGTAGCACCGTCGGCAACAGCAAACGACATCGGAAAAACATGCGTCGTCTTGATTTCGTTTGGCGCGAAAGCATCCTCGAACTCGTCGATTGTATTTCCCTCTTTCGGCGCCCACAAAATGCCGCCACGTAAGCTCATTAAACTCACCGCAGGTTGCTCGGGCGGGTGCCGATATCGATGAACTCGATCAGTGACGTAGCGTCTGCGTTAAACACAAATCCCTTCGAAGCAGGACTCGTTGCATAACCTTTCTGCTTCGCGTATGTCTGCATCGTTTCAGTGAGTGTACTAGAGGTCCTAAATAAAGTACGCGCGATGTCATCCGGTAATCCGTTCTCAGAATCCGGAAAATGAATAGGAGCTACAGACTGAGACGATATATGAATATTAAAAAGCAGCACATTTCCGTCAGAACTGGCCAGTATTCTGATTGCATCAGCCGCGTTAGTTGGATCGCCGTCAGTCGATTCACCGTCCGTAACGTTTATCACAATTGGAGGAAAACAAGATGGGTTTTGAGAAAGCCATTTTGAAATGATGCTATGCGCAGTTCCCAACGCTTTCACCATCGGGGTGCCTCCGTTTGTCACTGGATCAAACCATGTCGGAAACTTCACAGACTGCTCAACTAATCCGCCCGCGCCGTCGTCGATTTTTTTTGAACGTTCGTCGATACGAGAGGGATTCTCTCCAATTTCGCGAATCGGCACCAGATCGCGACCTGCCAAAACTCCTCCGAACGCAGGACTAACAACGTCGTTATTTCCATAACCAATAACCCCAACGTGAAAATAGTCTCTTATGCCTTCATCCTTCCCGCACTTCAAAACCAGGTTTTGAAGAAATCTGTTAATCACATCTGCTACTTGGTCTGCTTTTCGCTTCTTAGTAGTTTCCGATCCACCCATGGGATCGTTCATAGAGCCTGATTGATCCAACAAAAAAAGAAAACACGTGGGGTTTTTCCTGCTAATTTCAGCTTGGTATGGCATGACTTGATTAGCATCGTTGCATTTCGTTGCGTCAAACTGCAAATTTCTAGGTGATTGAATTATCTACTCAAAAACGCTTTCTCTCATAAATTCGAACTCTGATGATTTAGCCATCTTTTCTGACTTTTTTTAAAACTGCGTAACGGAAAGAGTCAGGCTAAACAACTTTAGCCGAGGCATTCTGGAATGTTTTTTTATACTAGTAAACGGGCACCAAGCCAGAGGGTCGAGTCCTGATTCTTGGATTTTGGTTGGATGGGAAATATCGAACCAAAGAATCAGGACTCGACCCTCTAGTTTTGACCTCTGGAGCGTCCGCTTGCAACGGGTTGTGAGGCGAGTACTCTTCTTCCCATGTCAAGCGACGCGCTTCTTTCCCGCATAACTGTCGATCCACACATTTGTCATGGAAAGCCTTGCGTCCGAGGTCTGCGGTACCCTGTGGAATTTTTCCTTGAGCTGTTAAGCGGCGGGACATCGGCGGAACAAATCCTCTCCGATTATCCCGATATTGTGCCGGACGATTTGCTGGCAATATATGCTTATGCCGCAAGGTTGAGTCGCGTGCAACGGATTGAGCCCGCGCTAGCGTGAATCTGTTGGTGGATGCGCAGTTGCCGCGACGGCTGGTACGAGAATTGTCAGCTGTTGGACATAATGCGGTCATACCTTCGATTTGCCTCTGGGTAATCGTACACCAGACGATGATCTCGCAACGATCGCAGAAAAAGAAGGTCGCATACTTGTGACTAAAGACAGTGACTTTGTCGCTTCGTTTTTGCTGAAGCGACAACCGCCGAGGTTACTTCTGATTTCGACAGGCAACATCTCAAACGACGCTCTGTCGCGATTAGTTGCAGCCAACATCGCCGTCTTAGAATCCGCCTTCGAAAAACATGCGTTCGTCGAATTGAGCGCGCATACGATCACAATCCACGTTTGAGCGTGCGCATCCTGCTCGCGGTTATGAGAGAAAAGTCCGCACCCAGCTTCTCAGATTCGGCTGACTACAAGGAAGCCAAACCAATCGCGGAAACACGGAAGAGCGGAAGCACGGAATCGGAGCTTTCTCTCACGCTGCGAGCGCCGCGTCCTTTGCGTGAGGCACAGCCCTACCCTGACGTAGCGCGGTGCTTCAACCCGCGTCAGGATCGCCAACGTTCAATACGATCTCACCGCCGCCAAGCCAGAGGGTCGAGTCCTGATTCTTGGATTTTGGATGGATTGGAAATATCGAATCAAAGAATCAGGACTCGACCCTATAGATTTAACCCCAGCTTCATTCTCGGCTTCTGCTCCTTCTTTTTCCGAATCCTCGTGGAGCCGTTCAACGAAGATTTATCGCAGTGCTGACTTCTTCGAAGGTTTTCTGCGACTGCCGCGTCCGGAGTCGCTTGAGGTACATTCCATAACCGGTGGTAATCAAAACGCAGATGCTTGCGGCGCCAAAAAATAAGGCGATCCGCCAAATAATTCCGCCAACCAAACCTGTATGCAGAGGCACGTCCAAAGCGTCTATTTTTTGACCAATCGATTGTTTTTCATACGGATCAAAACGAAGTAAGCCAGCGTTGCGAAAATCGAAGTAAAGTTCGCTGCGGGCGCCAATGTGGGGAGCGCTTTCGGCTACGGACGAGATACGCAAGGCTGCTTCTTTGGTTTTGGGCAGGAAAATAAACGTATCTCGGGGATGAGGAACAAAGGTTTGGGCTCTCTGCCACGCCGCTTCGATCGGCAGCGTCAAAGCAGCCCCTTCGCCGTCTGCCACAGTCGCAGTCGGCTTTGGCGCCGGAAGAGCGTGGGCTGAACCGGTGATCCCGTAGAGCCCATGCTGCACCCACTCAAAGGCGTCCTCCAAACCCGTGAATGCGCTCACCAAAAGGATCAGTGCGCTATAGATTCCGACGACTTTATGGAGACTTACCTTAAACGGCCGGCCCTTCGACGTCCATGCGATCGCAAGACTCTGCTTGAGTTTCCGCACCGACTTTGGCCACCACAAGAAGATCCCGGTGATAACCATAAAGATCAGCACCATCACAGACGCCCCTTGGATAATTTTACCGGTATCACCCAGCAGAAAAAAACAATGCAAGGCTTCGACACGGGCTACGAAGGTCTTCTCCTTTATCCGTGTTCCGATAATTTTTCCGGTGTAAGGGTTGATAAAAATAGTGCGTTTACTGGCGGTAAATATCTGCACGGAAAACCGCGGATCGCCTACAACCTGAAATCGCACCGGCTTTTCATCAGGGAACTGCGTTTTTGCGGTGAGGAGCAGCGTGTCCAATGGTACGCGCTGCTCCCCCGGATTTACGTAGAAAAAGTCAGCCCAAAGGGCCCGATCGATTTCGTATTTGAAGAGCAGGAAGCATCCCGTGAGCGAAATAATCGCCAACACCAACCCAACAATAAGACCCGCACAAACGTGTGCTTGAAAGAGAAATGGGCGGAGATTGAATTTCATTAATTACCGGGGTCGTTCGCAGCGCAAAGCTCTTTTCCACGCGAACTGGGGGCGCAGCCTTTCATGCTGTTGATCAAGGGGGATTTTGAGGGCCGGGCTTGAGCCCCAAGGATAAGCCCGTGTCAGCGATGATTACAGATCAACCTTAACAAAGCCTGAATGATAATTAAAATTCGGTTTAAAGAGCATTCGAGTCAGGTCGGTGAAGGCGCTCTGCATGTTTCGCGTGACAGCGGACCCAGCCTGCTTCGCTAAGGCTTCACGGGCCGCAGGCGGGCCCGCCCTATCCCAAAAACATTTCCTGCTTTGCGTCTTGGCGTCTTTGCGCGAGTTATTTCAAAACCCCGGAGTCTTTCGAGTAGAAATGCTTGCGCGGCATTAAAGAAAGTGAGGCGGTCTGTCCTTTAAACACCCTAATTGAAGCTGCGCACCGCGCAATGAGGGCCGTTAGGGATCACGGCCCCTACCTCCAATCCCGATCAAGCTTGGGGGAATGCACACGAAGAGATTCAAGTCACGCTCACCCCACTCTTCAGAAGACTCCTTGAACCAAACTCCACACACCCATGGCACACAGGGCGAGACCCGACAGGCGTCCACCTTGCGCACCGAACGGCGCCACTTTTTCGAGCAGCACAAAGAGGGTCAACGCCGCGATCCACCACAGGTTCATCACGCCTCCGACAAACAACAGAAGCATAAGCGCCCAGCAGCAGCCAAGGCAGTACAGGCCATTGGCGGCACCCAAATAAAAACCGCCGGACACACCGTTTTTCCAATGACGAGTCAGGAACTCCGCCGGTGAACGGCATGCGTTCAAACACGCGCGCTTAAAAGGCGTGAACTGATAGACACCGGCGGCAATGAGCAAGGCGCCGCCGAATATCGGATCGCGTGTGTCCATCATCGGTGATAAAAGCAGTGCCCGCGCAAGCGCGCATTGCAGCACCGTCGCGGCGAGGCTAAACGCGGTCCAGATAAGCAAATACCCTCCAGCAAACGCATAAACCTGAGCCCGGGCGCGCTCAGAGTCCGGACTCTTCCGGACGACAAACCCATAGAGCAACATCGCCGGTGCCGCGGACGGAAGCATCATGCCGGCCATCATTACAACCCACATGGCAAACAGTAGGACCCAATAGGCTAAGTCCCACGTGTTCCGCATCATCCATGCTGCGGAGCCATCCATCGCGCCATACATGTCGCGCGCCATCGGCACGATCCATGCCCAGCAGAGCACGGTCGCGACGGCGAGCGCGCCGCCCACGAGCCAGCGATCGTGCCGCACCAACGCTTCGATGGATGTGCGGTCGTTCACAGCATTCTCAATCTCAATGCACGACGCCGTGTGTGGTCCAATGGACGCGGGCTAGGTGCGCATGCGTCCCGTCGAACTTGAGGTCGATCGCGCCGTTCGCGGTTTTGCCGGAGCCGCTGATGAATTCCGCTTCGTGGAATTCAAATCCGTCAGGCATGATCAGTCGCGCTGGAACGTCCTTTCCCGATACGCCGTTGTGAATCGACGCACCCGTTCCCTCGACGACGCCGGGCACCTTCACCTCCGCACTGCGGGTCTTAAGATCGATGGTCAGTTGGATCTGCTTGAACAGCGTAGGCAGGAACTTGGTGACCGTGGTCGAAAATACCTGCCAGATCAACTTGCCCGGCTCTGTCTCGCGCCCGTGCGAAACGGTCTCGATCGCCGCGCGCTGCTTTTCGTCGGCTCGCTCGTCAATGATCGTCTGAAACGTGCCATTGCCCTCGTGAATAGCGCCGGGCCACGCGGCGAGAATTCCCCAACGCAAGCCGTCGAGAATAACATCCCCAAAACGTCCTTTATCGATTTGGACAAATCCGTAGGCGCGGCAGTTACCATGAGTGGGCAAGCCTTGGAACTGGCACGGACAGCCCCAGGCGCAATTGCAGTTTACAAATTCGACTCCTTGCATCGACCATTCCATGAGTTTCATAGATGTTCCTTTCGACTATGCGCCGCTGAATACGCGGAAAGCCTGCAGCAGCGCGAAGCGAAAACTAACGCGGGCCAACCACACCAGCAAGCACGTTGTGGTGACGACGAAGCATGTGGCGTGTGGCGTGCGAAAACCACGGATGTGGAACGCTGAGGCCGCTGAAGAGATAGGAGGTCGAAGCTTGAGCATAGCAGGCTGAGTCCTAACTCTTTCTCTTTCCTCTTTATCTTAATCTTTCTCCTTGGATTTTTCAGGCACGGCTAACGAACGAAAGATTAAGATAAAGAGTATCCGCAGTCGGGGTTATAACGACGAAGAACCAATATTTCACGTAAGCAGATTGCGTTCATCCATTGGTAAATCTGCATGTTCCGCGTGACGGCGGGCCCAGCCTGCTTCGCTAAAGCTTCACAGGCCGCGGGCGGTCCCGCTCTACCTTAAGACCCTTCCTGCTTTGCGTCTTGGCGCTTTGCGCGAGTTATCTCAACACGCGGTAGGCCTAATGCCAGAACGAGACGCGGGGAATTTCCACTAACCTTTTAGCATTAATCCTCGGGCTTGGCATGAGGTGCTCGGTGGTATCATCACTCTGCACACCCAACTTAGACAGAGCCTCCTTCTGTTTATTCACCCCGATATTCGATATGCAACCTTGCCAATTCCCCAGCGCGGAAGGCACGCCGTTATTTGTTTTGTAAGCCGATCACCATGTCCGCCGTTTCAGCGCGATGTGGTTTGCCCAGAGCCCTTGTTTCTACTGCCCACGCGCTTAGCTCCGCCTTTTTCGAGCGCTCAATCAAGGCGATGCCAGGCCAGTGCAAATTCAACCCTACCCTCATGAAAGCGGAAAAACGTATTGTTAAAGCATTCGTCGCATTGGCCATCCTTTGCGGCTTTTTTGTGTCGGCTCATGCCCAAATCGGCAGCGGCTGGACATCTACGACAGAGTCTTACGTCATTCAAACCTCGTCCGGCTGCACCGCCACTCCCAATTCATCCGGCGGCGGGACCTTCACGGTTCCCTCAGGTTCGGGGCGGGCTGAGTTTCGGTTTCAAAATCTTTCTTCGACCGTTACCGAACAGTTCCAAGGCGACGTGACGGTGAATAGTTTGGGCGGCGACCGGATAAACATAAAACAGACTTTTGGACCGGCCCCGTCCACCCCCTGGAATATTATCGCCGTCACCAAAGCCAACGGCGGAGAGCTCATCGAAATAGAAGGCGGCGCAGTTCTCGCGCCTTATACGGTCGGCACCACGGCGCGTATCAATACGATCTACAATCCAATCGCGCAAACAGTGGATGTCTATATCAACGGCGCACACGTAGAACAGAAGACCGGACACACCGGCCCGAACTACAACAAAATCGGCGCGTATGTGTCGGCCTCCGGCACGGGTCCGGCTACCGTCACATGGCAGAATATTTTGTTCTGGACGGGAGGCACCGCCAGCGGCGGAGGTGGTACCTTTACAATTTCGGCTAGCGCCGGCACTAACGGTTCGATTAGCCCCTCGGGCAACGTGGTCGTGAATCAAGGCGCCAATCAGACGTTCACCATCACACCCAACTCTGGATTTACGGTGGCAGGCGTAACGGTGGATGGCACGAGCGTGGGCGCAGTCACGAGCTACACATTCTCCAATGTGCAAGGCAATCACACGATCAGCGCAACCTTCCAGGCGAGCTTTACGATTACAGCGAGCGCAGGCGCAAACGGTTCGATCAGTCCTTCGGGAAGCGTAGTCGTGAACCAAGGTGCAAATCAGACATTCACCATCACACCCAACTCCGGGTTCAAAGTAGCCAGCGTAACGGTGGATGGCGCCAACGTGGGTGCAGTCACGAGCTACACATTCTCGAACGTGCAGGCCAACCATACCATCAGTGCCGCATTCCAAAATGTGACGTTTACGATCACAGCGAGCGCGGGAGCCAATGGCTCGATCAGTCCGTCGGGCAACGTGGTTGTGAATCAGGGAGCCAATCAGACGTTCACGATCACACCCAGCTCTGGATTTACGGTGGCCAGCGTAACGGTGGACGGCACCAACGTGGGCGCAGTCACGAGTTACTCGTTCTCCAACGTGCAGGCCAACCATACCATCAGCGCCACCTTCCAAGCGCCGGCCACCTTTACGATCACGGCGAGCGCGGGAGCCAATGGCTCGATCAGTCCATCAGGCAACGTAGTCGTGAATCAGGGTGCCAATCAGACGTTCACGATCACGCCCAACTCTGGGTTCGCTGTGTCTGGCGTGACCGTGGATGGAACGAGTGTGGGTGCCGTCACCACGTATACCTTCTCCAACGTGCAAGCCAATCACACGATCAGCGCCACGTTCGCGGCACAAGCCTGTGTGACGACCTCGGGTTTGGGTACATGGACCAATACGGCTATCACTTCGCAGTCAGGCACATTTACGGCCACCTTCAATGCGACACCCACGGCTTCTCCCGACAATGCCCTCGTCGGACTTTCGCACGGAGCGCAGACAGCTTTCACCGGCTTCGCCTGCATGGTGCGCTTCAACACTTCGGGTGCCATCGACGCGCGCAACGGTGGGGCCTATGCTGCAGCTTCGGTCATACCCTTCTCTGCCAACGCCACGTATCACTTCCGCTTGGTCGTGAATGTGTCGACCCACATCTACTCCATTTACGTGACGCCTCCAGGCGGCTCTGAATTGACGTTGGGCAGCAACTACGCGTTTCGCACCGAACAAAATACGGTAACAAGTTTGGATCACTATGGACTGTTTGTGGATTCAAACGGCGGAAGCGGAACGCTCACAGTGTGTAATTTCTCGCCCTTGTGAGCGACTAACAGGTCGGGGCGATTATCCTTAATCGCCCTTATTTGAGATATGTGCGCGCAATGAGGGCGGTTAAGGATAACTCGCCCCTACCCCCAACCGACCAAGCCGAGCAACGAGGGCCGTTAAAGATAACGGCCTACTCCATGAACCAAGTCTGCGGTTTGCCATGCACGCTGAATCCGGTCTTCAAAACAAACCCAGCCTATCACGCTGGCTTCTCGCCGGGGTGATGGTTGCGGTCTTGGCCTTCGGTTGGCGGATTTTTCGCGTCGAAAAAACTCCAGCGCATCCCGTCCGACAAACGGTTCAAGTCCATCGGGAATCTATCAAACCGGGTGCTTCCATTGTGTTGGAAAATCGGTATCTAGAAACTAGATACGTTGACGTCCTGAACCAACTGAGAAAAAAATTATCGGGATCGGGCGAGGATGTCTTGGCCACTCTCGCAGAGATTGCGCAAATCCGGCCTGATTTCGCCATCGACCTCGCCCAGGATCTCGGCCGCACGGATGAAGAGAAGGCAGCATGGACTAAAGATATCGTGAAGAAGTGGGCCGAGCATAACCCGAAACAGGCGTGGGATTGGCTGACGCAACAAACTTATCGCGGCGACCAACAAGTCGCGAATCTTTCCCTAGTTGGCGTCGTTTTGGATGCCACGGCGGCGTCCAATCCAGAGATGCTGATCGAGAACGTGGATACACTTCTGCACCAAAACAACACATCCGGCCTCTTGGCGGCGTCCAATACAGTGTATTTGGGCCTGCAAGCCTTGGCCAGGAGTGGCAACGTGGAGCTTGCTCAGGCAGCCGTTGAAGCCTGGGCGAACGATCCGCTTAAATTAAAGATCGGAGCGTCGGCGTATGAGACAGTGGCACTGGCCATGGACAAAAACGCTCCTGAAAACACGGGCACCTGGTTGCGATCTCTGCCGGCTTCCGAGGATCGCAATTTCGCCATCAACACTTTTGCGTTTTCCTGGGGGGAAAGGGATCCCACTTCAGCCATACGCTGGGTTGAAACCCTCACACCGCAAGACGGCCAATCCGATATCGTCAGTCGAATTTTCAGCGAATGGATGCGAAGCGATGCAAAGACGGCCGCGAGCTGGCTCGATGACTATGTTTCCCGGACTTCCGCCATCGTCGGAGCCGATCTTATTATCGGAAGCTTGGTCCTTTTTTCACCCGCCCGCAACCCTTCGGCGGCGATCGATTATTTACAGAAGAGCCCAACGATTGCGCCGGAGCAGAAGCAATTGCTGATGCAAGAAATTCAAGGTACTCCATGAGCAAATCTCCCGGAGTCGCAGCGATGGTTGTGTCGCGCGTATTATCGGGCACAGCGAGTGTGAACACCCCAACTGCGCACAAGCCCTCATCCTTCCCCTCGTCCCGCACGATGCGCTTTCTTGTCGCTGGCGTGCTGGTGATCGCAGCGCTCATCGCGTACCAAAATAGTTTCTCCGGCCCATTTATCTACGACGATTCGGCGGCGATAAGAGATAATCCGACGATTCAGCATCTCAGGCCGATCCGGACGGTATTCTCGCCGCCGCCCGGGACGACCGTCAGTGGCCGACCGATCGTCAACCTCTCTTTGGCCATCAACTATGCCTTGGGCGGCACGAACGCGTGGGGTTATCACGTACTCAACCTGGTTATTCATATCTTGGCTACTTTCACGCTTTTCGGAATCGTGCGACGAACGTTGCTTGGGCCGGTTCTGCACCAGCGTTTCGGTGCCTCCGCGTCGCTCCTGGCGTTAACGATGGCCGCAATCTGGATGGTGCATCCGCTCCAAACGGAATCGGTCACGTATATTATTCAGCGAGCCGAGTCGCTCGTGGGGCTGTTTTATTTGATGACGCTCTACTGCTTCATCCGCGGCACGGAGCTCGCTGGGTTCAGCGTTCAAAGTTCCGCGTTCAGCGTTGATGCCGGCCTCCGCTCTCTCACTTCACGCGTCTCTGTTCTCCGCGGTCTTGGCGAAGGAGGATGGTTCACGGCCTCTGTCTTCTTTTGCTTACTGGGAATGGCAAGCAAGGAAGTGATGGTTTCCGCTCCGCTCATTGTGATGCTTTATGATCGCACCTTCGTTGCCGGATCTTTTCGAGAGGCTTGGCAGAAACGCAGGGCGTTTTATTTAGGCTTGGCCGCAACTTGGTTGTTACTCGGTTATCTCGTGGCAAGCACCGGCGGCAATCGCAACGGCTCCGCTGGTTTTGACGGTAGCGTGTCTTGGTGGACCTACGCGCTGACGCAACTCGACGCGATCGCACATTATCTTCAACTATCCCTTTGGCCGCATCCATTGATTTTCGATTATGGAACCGCGGTCGTAAAGCAGGCCGGGGAGGTCATACCCGCTGCGCTCGTTATCGTCGCATTGGCGACTGGCACGGTGATTGGACTGCGGCGCTGGCCGGCCATCGGTTTCGTAGGCGTTTGGTTTTTCGCCATTCTCGCTCCGAGTTCCAGCATAGTTCCCGTGGTCACCGAGACCATGGCTGAACACCGCATGTACCTGCCGTTGGCGGCAGTCGTCGCACTTATCGTGCTCGGCACTTATGCTTGGGCCGGCCGGAAGGGAACGGCCGTACTCATCACAATGGCGGTCCTGTTGGGATTTCTCACCGTGCGACGCAATGAGGATTACAGAAGCGCGTTGTCGATCTGGAGCGATACCGCGGCCAAACGCCCGGAAAATGCCCGTGCCCACAATCAGTTCGGTTATGCCCTATTCGAAGCCGGTCTGCGAACAGAAGCGCTGCAGCACTACGAAGAAGCGCTACGACTTAAACCGGCAGATGCCGACGGACACTACAACCTGGCCACGGCGCTGTCTCGGATGGGGCACGGACCGGAAGCGCTCGGAGAGTTTGAAGAAACGCTGCGATTGAAGCCCGACTATGCGGCTGCACACGATAATTACGGGCTGGCTTTAATGCAGGCGGATCAAACATCGAAGGCCATCACGCACTACAAAGAAGCGCTACAGCTCAAGCCCGGAAGTGCGCCCACGCATAATAATTTGGGCATCGCTTTCGCGCAGATCGACCGGATGTCTGAAGCAATGGTGCAATTTAAGGAAGCCCTGCGACTCAATCCGGACTATGCCGAGGCTCACAACAATCTGGGAAACGCGTACCGACAAATGGGGCGGTCGAAAGAGGCGCTCGCACAATTTGAAGAAGCGCTGCGGATCAATTCCGATTACGCCGAGGCTCACAACAACCTTGCCATTTTATTGGACAAGTCGGCGCGGACGACCGAGGCAATCGCCCACTACAAGGAAGTGCTGCGCCTTGAGCCAGGCTACGCCGAGGCCCATTATAACCTGGGAAACGCGCTGGCTTCGCTCGTCCAGGTGCCGGAGGCAATTGCGCAATGGGAGGAGACATTGCGACTCAAACCCGATCACGCACAAGCGCGTGATAAACTGGCGCAATTGCGAGGAGGTAGGGCGATTATCCCTAACCGCCCTTATTGAGCTGCGCACGCGCAATGAGGGCCGTTAAGGATAACGGCCCCTACCCCAATCCCGATCAAGCCGAAGCAAGTTTCGGGGAATGCACCCACAGAAATTCAGGCAAATTTTCCGACCGATAAACTTACCTCCGACCTGTCATGCTGTTGACCCGAAGAGCCCTTTCCTTAGAGTAGCCCCCGCTCTTCGCGCTTCATTCTCCCCTGTGCAGCGTTTGTCTTTGGGTTAGAGCTTAATCTCCCGTGTACCCCGATTCACTTTTCACAAGAGAAGGGCTTTGCCGGACCTCTCCTCGAAGATTGTGTGATTTGCTCCTGGCTCGTGCCGCGCTTTTCGCAGCGGTCGTGATTCTTGATCCGGTCCGTGGGGCCAGCAATACCGAGCCTGCCAATCATCTTAAGAGGACCGAACAATATTTTTTCGATGCTTTCGGGATCGAGATGGGACAGCCCGGAATGGTGACCCATGCCACGGTGCAGACACGCGACGGTTATTTGTGGGTGGGAACGCATGATGGGCTGATGCGATTTGACGGCGTGAGTTTCGTGAACCTCAGCGCCGTCAACGCGCAGGTTTTCACGAGCCACTGCATTCGATCGCTGTTCGAAGACCACCAGGATAACCTGTGGGTTGGAACGGATGCCGGACTGATTCGTTACCATGCCGGCACCTTTACCAAGATCGACCTCACCGATGTCTCAGTGACTGCGCTGGCGGAAGACCGTTCGGGAGTTCTTTGGATAGGTACGGCCGGCAAAGGCCTCTTTTCATGTCAAAAGGATCGATTTCAGCGCCATGAGCCAGCCGCGCTCCCGTCGGTCGTCCGCCGCTTGTTCATCGATTCACAGGACCAGGTCTGGGTAGCATTCGAAAAAGATAAAGGTGTCCTCTGTCTGGGGAAAGATGGAAGTTTCTGTCGTTATGATTTGGATACAAAGTCGATGGGGGAAGTCCAGGCGATCTGTGAGCTGCCACGGGGGACCCTTTGGTTCGGAACGCTTAATCGAGGCTTGTTTCGTCTCAAGGAGGGAAAGTTTTTGAGCTATGGAACGAATCGGGGCCTTGCGGGAACGCAAGTCACCGACCTTCTGCCTTCGAAGGACGGCGGCATGTGGGTCGCCGCAAACACACTCCAGAAGATCGTGGATATCAATAATTTTACTTTGATCACGGTCCCTCGCGTCCCGACTGAAAATGTCAGACGCATTTGTGAAGACCGCGAAGGCAACGTCTGGCTCTGTGCTCAAGCGGAGGGGTTGATCCGAATGCGGCAAATGCCCTATCGAGTCCTGACCACCGACGACGGTCTTCCAGGCAATGGCGTGAAAACCGTCGCGGAAGATAAAAAGGGCAATCTCTGGTTGGCGATCCAACACAAGGGACTCACCAAAGTAGCGCCCGACGGCACGGTCAGCGTCTACGCGGAAAAAGCAGGATTGCCCGGCAATGATCCGTCGGTCGCGTTTCCTGCAAGTGATGGCACCGTTTGGTTGGGAGCGGGAGGTAAGCTTTGCGCCTGGCGCGAAAATGAATGCCGTGTTTTCGATCAATATTCGTTGTTGCGCACCGCTTATGAAGATCGAAATGGCGTGGTCTGGTTGGCGGTCGATGACATTGGTCTCTTGAAATACCAACATGGCCAGTTTACTCCGATTGAATTATCGCCCGGTCATCCTATCCCCCGTGTGTCAGCTTTCTGTGAAGGCTCAGACGGAACCCTCTACATCGGAACCTGGTGCAACGGCGTACTTCAGCTAAAAGACGGATTGGTGAGCGCACTCGACTCTAACGACGGTCTCCCTGTGGACGATGTGCGTGCTGTTTATTCGGATAAAGACGGTGTTTTGTGGGTCGGTCTCAAGAACAGAGGCTTGGCTGTTTTCCAAAGTGGACATTGGTATAACCCCGATGCGGTCTCACATGCGGTCGCCGACAACGTCTCCGCCATAGCCGAGGACGATCGCGGTTTACTCTGGCTGGGCACTTTGGCTGGAGTAATGTGCGTGCCTAAGAAAGACATGTTGGCGGCTGAACACGGAAGAGGCCCTGTGCCCAAACCTCATTTGGAGGGGCTGATCGACGGTTTCCAGTCCGCCTCCGTCTGGTCAGCAGGTCAGCCTGTCGTGTCGAAAACGAGTGATGATCAACTATTATTTGCCACGCGCCATGGCGTAGTGGCGATCGACCCACATCGTCTCGCATGGAATGAAGTCATACCGCCTGTTCACATAGAAAAAGTAACGGCGGACCAGAAGTTGATCAACGATGTCGACGGCATTCATATCCCAGCAGGTACGCGTGAAGTGCTTATCGAATATACCGCGTTGAGTTTTGTGCGGCCGAATGCGGTCCTTTTTAAATACAAGCTGGAAGGCTATGATAAGAGTTGGATGGAGGCCGGTGCTCGACGTACGGCTTTATATGCGGGCCTTCCCCCGGGAAAATATCTCTTTAAAGTAATAGCGTGTAACAGCGACGGGCTTTGGAACGAAACCGGAGATCAAACCAAATTGATCCAAAAGCCGCATTTTTATGAAACGTGGTGGTTCTACAGCGCGGTTTTAATTATCAGCTTCACCGCGGCCCTCGGGTTTCACCATTGGCGAACTGAGATCTTGCGCCGAGAAAATGAAAAGCTCAACCGGCTCGTTACGGAACGCACTCGCGAACTCGAACTTACCAGCACCGCCCAGACAAGGGGCTCACGCGCATCTTTGAAGAAGTGCTCAACCAATCACGCCTTGAATACGGCTATACCGGCTCGCAGATAACCGGGTTTTCGCTTCATAGTCTTCTCGACGAAACGGCCCAGTCATTCTCGTGGCAGGCCGCCCAGGCACAAACACCCATCAGTGTACAAATCAGTTCGACTTTCGTGGATGGGTTCGAAGGCGACGCCAGCAAGATCAAAACGATCATCGCCAATTTCATCAGCAATGCGATCAAGTATGCGCCAGGTAGTCCGATCGAAATCAGAGCGGAAAGCTATCCGGATGAGCTTGGCACGGTCGATGTTCACATTGAGATCTGCGATCGCGGTCCCGGCATACTCCCCGAAGAGCAAAAACTGATTTTCAAAAAATTTGTGCGTGGTTCCTCCGCCAAAGAGAAACGTCTGCCAGGCACGGGCCTCGGCCTCGCCACATGCCATTCGTTGGCCCTGTCGCTCAGCGGCAGCGTCGGTGTAGACAGCGCGATCGGACATGGTTCGGTATTTTACCTTCGCCTGCCTTTGCGCCGCAAAGAACTACCCGTAACAAATTCACCGATACATATCAAAAAAACCAACGGCGCCGCTCTCATTGTGGAGGACGAGCATTACAATCAGGTGGTGCTGAAGGGAATCGCACTGGAACTTGGGTATGTGCCGGTGCTTGCGGGCAACGCAGAACAGGCAAACACGGTTCTTAAAAACCAAACCTTCGATCTGATTTTCCTCGATTGGGAATTACCAGGGCTTAAAGGCGGCGAAATTGCCCGCCTCGTACGATCCCAGTCTGGTGGAGAAAGGCCCATCATCATTTCGGTGACGGCCCACGACAGCTACGTCATACGGCGGCAGTGTTATGAGGCCGGAATGGATGAATTCCTTCGCAAGCCATACGATGCCGAACAAGTCCGCCAGTGCCTGGCTCGGGTATTGGTTTTTCGCGGTGGCGATTCCGGACGCGAAGAGATCGGCAAATCGTTTCCACAACAACCAAGCAAAGACATAAATCTAAAAGCGATTCAGCTTTATGGACGAGGCGAACCGAGCGAGGCCGCTCACGCAATGCATCTTTATTGTGAAGCGTTGGATGACGAACTCGTAAAACTACAACAGGCCGTGCAGCTCGCAAACGATCAATCGATGGCTCAATGTGCCCACCGTATCCACGCGTTGGGGGGCTTGTTGGGAGCGACTGATTTGAATGCAGCGGCAAAGGCTTTGGAACTTTTGTCTCCGGATGCTCCTCCAGCAGAGCGCAAAAAACTTTATGACTCGATCGTTGCAGCGACTGCTGGTCTCAAGGATCAAATTCGCGAGGCTATGCTCGCGAGCGACCGAGCCGGGTAAACCCCTTTTCGATCGCATAGTTCATGAGCTCCGGCGTGCTGTGGATGCCTAATTTACTTAAAATATTACGGCGATGCACCTTCACCGTATTTGCACTGAGACCGATCCGCGCTGCCAGGGCTTCATTGGTTAATCCTTCTCCGAAGAGGCCGAGCAATTTCTGTTCATGATCGGAAAGAACTTTGTCGAATGACGCGGGGTCGGAACGCAAGGCGGCTTTCAGTTTTTGCACGACCGGGGAAAAATATTGGCCGCCGCTCATAATCGTTTCGATTGCATCCTTAAGCAGTTCCAGAGGCTGCTCATTTTTAGCGATTAAACCATGCACCTTCGCCCGCAAAATCCGGTGTACCGTAAATTCATCTGCAAAAGAGGTGAGCGCAATCACCTTGGAGCGCGGAGACGCTTTACTGAGGTTGGGCAAAAGGTTAAGTCCGTCACAATCGGGCAAAACAAGATCGAGAAAAATCAAATCGGGCTGAATCCGAACGCAGGTCTCAAGTCCATGTACACCACTGTCGGCTAAACTGCAGCCGACGGAAGCAAATATGCTCCGGCAAGAGAGAGCCAGCATGTCTCGGATCAATTGATGATCCTCTATAATAAGAATGTGCACTGCGCTGATTGGGGTAAATCAGTGAAACGGCTAAAAGGTATTTAATAAGTATAAAATACTTTTGTCCGCGTCAACCTCCGGGTGCTGAGTTCGTCTCCTCGTCTTGTTTAGTTTGTCGCAAAACCTTGTTGTGAAGATCACCCACCCAAACGTTACTCTACCCTATGTTTAATCGACGATCGCTCCTGGTTGCTCCTTTGATTTTGACTCTGGCATTGGCAGGCGGGCACTCCGCTTTTGCCGCGGGTCAAGCCGGCCGAAATTATCATATCTATTCACTCTACCATGTCGGGTATTGGGTGAGGGACATCGCAAAATCGCGCGCTTTTTATAAGGACTATTTGGGCTTCGAAGAACCTTACTCGCTCAATTATCCCGACGGCACTTTGCAGATGGCCGTGATGAAGGTAAACGAACGGCAGGTGATTTATTTATTTCCGAATGCGGCGAAGATTCTGCCGAACGGCGACAACCTTGATCATCTCGGTCTCGAAACAGACGACCTCGCTGCGCTGCGGGAGGATCTTCTGGCCAAGCAAATCAAGGTCGGCGAGGTCCATCGAGGACGCATTGGAGATCTCATCCTCGGGGTGAAAGATCCGGACGGGCATACTTTTGAAATCACCCAACTGACACCCGAAGGACAGTTGTTGCAGCATCAGGGACGGGGTCTTCCCGCAACGCGAGCGTCCGATCGTCTACGCTCGGCCACCATCGCCGTCGCCGATCTGGCGGCCTCCGTGCGATTTTACCGGGATATCCTCGGTTTCAAGAAGACAAGCGAGGACGCAGACACAAGGGCGACTTGCATGCAGGTGCCCAACGGCGACGATTTCATCGTGCTAACGCCGATCGAAAAAATATCCAGCCCGACCCCCACTCGCGGCGTACCTGATTACTGTCTCGAGGTGCGAGATGTGGCGAAGCTGGCGGAACGACTCACTGCACGGGCGAAAGCGCTCGGTTTTGCCCCGCCGACTGCGCTCATAGACTCCCCGCAGAACGGACGGCAAATAAGCGTCATCGATCCCGACGGCACCCGCGTGGTGTTCAAGGAAGTGCCGGCCCGAAGCTGACAGCGAGCACGGAGTCCGAATCGGAAGAGTGAGCCCATTCGTAAACCCACCCCGACACCTTTCGCCTGTTACCTTAAGCTTTTCAACCGCGGCGCAGCCCGCCGTCCCTCCGAACACGTCACGTCACATCATTTGTAACCCTTCGACTTCGTCATTCCCCACTTTTGGAAGTCATAGGCTTAAACGGCCTCGGCGCCCGGTGTCGCTGCGCGGTTCACCGTTTACAGTTCGTCGTTCGTTGTTACCAATAAGACCCACTTCCGGTCTCGAATCTTTCTTCTTTCTTTTTGAATCGCAGCCCGCGTCTGGTTGCGACCCGATTGATTCACCACGAAGGCGAGAAGTTCACGAAGAAACAATAGATGGCCGCAAAAAGCCGCAAAACGGAACAACCGCGATTGACGCGGTTGCAGAATCTCTGGGATCGGCGTCAATCGCCGATCCTCCGATTTGCGACTTTTTTCGGCCAACAAATCCGATCCGAGCTTCTCAGTCCTTCGTGGTGAAACTCATCACTCGTCACTTCGGCAGCGGCTCCGCCGCTGTAAGGCTATCTATGCCATTTTTGCAAATTTGGAAGTCATAGGCTTACAGCCCCCTCGGCGCCCGCCCGCGCCTTCGGGTTCACAATTCACGGTTTTTCGGACGCCCAAGACCTTCCGCCTGGAAATGGGCGTCGTGGAGAACTCTTGATTGAATGGCGATGCGCAGAAACAAAGAGAGCACAGCGTTTAAGTAGGAAACCATAAAGTCAGAAAAAAAATCTTGGCTTCTTGGCTCCCTCGGCGTCCTCCGTTGCGGAACGCGATTCAAAAAGGTGGGGCGATCTGTGCTTAACCTCCCTTATTAGAACTGCGCACGTGCAATGAGGACCGTTAAGAACAGACGCTCCCTACCCAATTCCGACCAAGCCGAAGCAAGAACGGAGTATCTCTGTCCGTCCGACATCTGTCCTCTCACTTCTGACATTCGATCCGGCGGACCAGCGGCCTATGCTCCACGATCCAAGCCAGATTATCGAAGCAGTTCAGCGGTTGACGGTCCCCTACCGCCTAGGTCATCTTCATTCGTGTTATTCCTATTACCCGGTGAAAATTCTCGTCATTGAAGATCAGAGAATGGTTCGTGAGATGCTCGTGCTCGCCTGCACGGAGGCTGTGCCTTCGGCGGTCGTGAGCGATGCGGCGGATGGAGCTTCGGGCTTGGCACGTTGCCGGCAGATGAATCCCGATCTCATCATTCTCGATCTCGAGCTACCCGACTGTGATGGACTCAGCCTGGTGAAGGATTTTTTCGAGTGTACTGCCAGCGTGCGGATCATCGTTCTCTCCTCGCATACCGATGAATTCACGGTGCACCGTGCCTTGCGGGCAAATGTGCATGGTTTCGTGGATAAAAAGGAGCAGCCGGTTAAAATCATCGCCGAAGCGATGAAGGCGGTCATGGCGGGCGAGCAATATCTGTCGTCCCTGGTGCAACGTGCACGCGCCTCGCTGCGTGCTGATCCGTCGGCCTTCAATAAATTGCTTTCGGATCGCGAGCAGGAGCTTTTGGGACTGCTCGGCCTTGGCCTCTCAAACGATGAAGCCTGCAAATTGCTGCATCTCAGCGCCCATACGGTGAAGAATCATCGTCGCAACATCATGGCGAAGCTGGGTATCCACGGAACGCCTCGTCTGATTCGTTACGCTGACGAGAAAGGGTTTACCCGCGTAGCCCTGCGGACTCACCGGTTAAGTGGATCTGCTCCTTGAGGCTGGACGCCTCGCCCGGCAACGCATCGATATACTCTCGCAGGTCTCCGGCGCGTGCGGCCTTGGTGAGCCGTTCGGCCATGTTGCAAAGCCGACGAGCGCCGATCAATCCCGCGTGAGCACAAAGGCGATGCGCGCACCGCGCCACGGTTTCAGCATCATTGACCCGAGCCGCGCGGCCGATGGACACGACGAGTTGGTCGAGCGTCTCGATATAATCTTTGACCGCATGGGCCGCGCGATCTGGCGCGGTTCGAGAATAAAGTTCAAAAACACTTAGGTCTAATCCTTCGACCGAAATGGCTGCCGGTGAATCCGGCGCTGCGTGGCCGTTACGGCGAACCTGCACGGCATCGATCAGCGCGCGAAGCTTGGCTGCATTGAGCGGCTTGAGAGCAAATTCGTCCATGCCGGCATCGAGACAGCGGCGGCGCGCTTCGTCGCTATCATGCGCGGTGATGGCGATCACAATGGAGCGCGTGCCGTCCGGTTTGGCGCGCAGGCGACGAGCGGCTTCCAGCCCTTTCATTCCTGGTAATTCCTGATCGAGCAGGACTAGGCCGAATGCTTTTGTATCAACCAACGACAGGGCCTCGTTCGCATTCGCGGCCAGCTCAACCGTATAACCCAGTTCCTGGGTGATTCCCTTGAGCACAATACGATTGTAGTCCTCGTCTTCGACAATCAAAGCACTCGTTGACGGAGTGGACGATCCCGTTTGAGGGACGACTTCAACCGCCGTGATCTCCACTCGTTTCAATGGCAATCGGAGGAAAAAGGTCGCTCCGTGGCCTGGTTCGCTCTCGACGCCCACGCTACCGTGAAGGAAGCGCGCCAGCACCTGGCAGGTGGCAAGGCCCAGTCCAGTTCCCGGCACTTCCTTCACACGGGTATTTGAACCGCGCACGAACTTCTCGAAAATCAGCTCGTGTTCTTCCGCTGGAATACCCGGACCGTGATCTCGCACTTCGATCGTGAGAATGTCTCGACCCATCGCATCGCGCTCCATCTCAATTTGAATTTCGATCGGCGCGCCCGGCGCATACTTGATGGCGTTACCTAAAAGATTACCGATGATCGTTTTGATTTTTCGCTCGTCGCTCAAAAATCCATCCCGGAACTCCACCGGCAATAGCAGCGTCACCGCGTTGCCGTGATCTTTCGCAGAAACGGAGAAAAGGCGGATGACGTCGTCGATTGCTTGGGCCAGATGAAACGGTGTTTCCTCGACGGAAACGTAACCATATTCGAGCTTGGAGAAGTTGAGAATTTCCTCGAAAACGCGTTCCAAGCTTTGCACGCAGGTTTTGAGCGAACGAGAAAGCTCACGTTCCCGGTGAGGCAGATTCTCGTCACTCATCATCGACATCAATCCGACAATGCCATTCAGCGGATTTCTAATTTCGTGACTGATGTTTTCCAGGAATTCGGACTTAGCCGTATTGGAGAGCGCAAGCTCGCGGGTGCGGTCCGAAACGAGCTGATTCAATTTTTCAGTTTGGTGCTGTAAGGCGCTGATGCGCCAAAGAACGATACCGTAAATGGCCAGCCCCAGGAGGATGAAATAGCCGACGATCAAGGGCGTGCGTCGATACCAGGGAGCAAGGACGTCAAATTCGCAGACGACCGGCAGGCTGACCCGTCCGTAGCGATCGATGGTGCGGGCCTTAAACAGGTAGGCTCCGGAACCCAGGCCGGAAAATTCGCGCTGGGGTTCACGCTGCGCGGGAGTCCAGTCGGTATCCACTCCACTCAATAAGGTTTGGTAGAACTCTGCTCCCTCCGAAAGAGTCTGGGGTGAAGGAAAACGAAATTCGAAGCGACGCGTGGATGAGTCGAAGACAAGCTTGGCTGCCGGTTTGGCCTGTGGCGTTTGCTCCGCCTCGCGATCGACGATCTCCAGGCGCGGTGGCCGTAGTGCCAACGCCGGTTGAAGAGCCGACGCTTCAAGCCTCAGAAAACCCAAGGAGCCGCTTACCCACAATGCCGACGAGAAACCGTCGGCGGTAAGATTTAGATTTGTGATTCGACCCATTCGATCCAACCCCGGTGCACGCAGCGGCTCAAAAACAAGTTCTTCGGCATTTATTTTAACATGCAGCAGGGCATAAGCGTCAGCGCCAAGATGCGATAGCCTACGGCTCTGAACGATCCAATAGGCCGCATCCGAACCGTCTGCGACCGCGGCTATGCCGATCCACTGCTGAGCACCCGGCACCGGCTCGAACGCACCACCTCTGTTATCAAGCCGCAAGATATCGGTTTCGGTAAAGGCAAAGAGGCGCGAACCTAAGAGTGAGAGGCGAGGATTCTTGGCAGGCTGCGGCAGGCCCGATCTCTGACGATAAGATGTTTTTGCCTGCAATAAAGGGTGCGCAGAATCGCTGCCCACGACTGAAAAGCGATAGATTCCGCCTACCATGGTCGAAGCCCATACATCGCCATTGGTGTCTTCCACCAACGATACCGGAGTATCCGGCAGCTTCGGTCCCAGTTCTTGACTAACCCAGCCATCATGGACGGGTTGAAGCGCTTTCAAAGCGTAGTCTTCAGTAAAAATCACCGCATTCGGCATTTTTTTTGACGATGCGAGGTGGAGCACATCGGCGGAAATGAGGTGTTCACGGACGAGTCCCTTTTCTCCTAATTGCCAGATTCCGCCAAAACCACCGATCCACAAACGGTGGTCGAAACTCACGGAATCCCAAAGCATTGCCTGGAGGTCGGCGATCTGTGCCAGTTGCACCGCCTGCGGATCGGCTGCTGGAGCGAGGCGAAAAAGGTTTCGAGAAGTCAGCAGCCACGGTGTTCCTTCGTGAACAAGGACTTTTCTGGCAGCACTGCTACCTAGACCATTGCGCCGATCGAAGACGGAACTCTGCCCCACTCCTTCAACGCAGGACAGTCCATTGCCCAACCCGATCCATAAATTATTGCGCGCGTCGGCTAGGATCGCATTCACATTATCTTCACCAAGGCCCTGCGTGCTATCAACGATCGCCTTCACTTTTCCATCGGCTGAGGCCAAAACGACGCCTCCCAAGAACGTGCCGATCGCTACGGTGCCGTCCGCCAACTTCGCTGCGCACACCGCCAGCTTGTATCGAAGCGCGTCAGAAAGTTCATCGAGCCGTTGATCGTTTTCACGCGTCTGTAAAAAGACGCTATCCGGGAAAATTAATAGCTGACCACCGGTTACTGGCAGGATCGAAATCACATCAGCTTTTGCGGGAAGGCCGGCTTCCGCTCGTATCAGCTTGGGTCCGTCTGGATCGAAGCGCAGCAAGCCTACGCCATCTTGATAGATGAAAAGTTCCGAACCGACCGGGTAAGCGATCAATCGGCGCGACGTGGGTAGATTCCAAACCTTGAAAACCTTTCCGGTCCAGAGCAAAACACGGTTACTAGTGACGAAGGCCGCCCCGTTTTCCATCGGATGCACGGTCCAGACGTCACCCGGGTTAACGATGCCAGCGGCCTGCAACTGAGGCAGCAGCGAAACAAAACGCCACGCGCCGATCGTAGAAGCTGACGTTGTCTGCTTTCTTTCGACATACCCGACCAGGCCAATTGCGCCAACCCACACACGCCCAGATTTTAAGGCAGATGGCGCGGAATCCGGCGCCAAGGCGCGGAATCCGTACGCGTCCGCTATATCGAGTGTCTGCCATTGATGACCGTCGAAAACCGTGAGCTGATTGGAACCGACAAAGAGGCACCCGTCTTCTGTGGAAGCCAGTGATAGAACCGCATCCTTAATGGGCAAACTGCCGGAACGGTAATTCTGTACGACCGGCAGGCCTTGCTCCGCGGCTGACACACAACGCCCACATGCAAGCAGCACTCCAAGCACAAGCGTTCGTCCAAACCGGGGCCACATGTAGATACTGGTTAAGGAGTGAGAGGCTTAAGCGCGAGCGCAATGACTGAGAGGTTTTAGTCTAAAATTACTAAGGGGTATCTTTGAAAAAAAATTACGGGGCTCTCGGAGAGGATGGTAGAGGTGGGGCGGGACCGCTTTATCTTTCGCTGCCCTCTCTATTTTTCTCCTGGGGGTTTCAGGAACAGCGAACTGACGAAAGATTAAGAGAAAGTAGCAGGGCCCAGCCTACTGTGCTAAAGCTTCGCAGGCCGCGCGGTCCCGCCCTACCTCAGCGCTTTGCAGGATCTTCATCCTGTTTTTGGGCGTGGGCGGTTCTTATATTTATTTCCAACCTACGTCCTAAATCCGCTATTTTTGCGAGCGGGAAGCGTTTGCTTTCTACCTCGACTGAGATATGCCAGAGCTTCCCCTTTATAAGGTTGCCTAGTTTTCGCCACCTCTGCTTGACCCCAATGATATCACGAGATGCGCCCATATGCGGGAGTTTCTCGTTTTCTGATCCTCATAGATCCTATTTTTCGCCAACGAGAGCGAATTCAGGAGGACGTTTTTTTGTCCTGTTGACATTGCTTGTCCTGATCCCGGCACTGCCTATCCGTCTGGATGCGCAGATTTCCCCCGCGAGCGAACCTGCCGCACGTCAACCTGGAGCAATTAGTGGCTTGGTCGTGACCTCTTCCGATGACCGGCCTGTGAAGGGAGCCCGTGTGCGAGTCTTGGGAACCGAAATCTCGGCTCTTACCGATAGCGTAGGCAGATTCAGTCCGAAGTTCATTCGGCCTGGTTCTTACTCCCTTGCCATAACCTGCAAAGATATGGT